>Ga0302314_10002302_pt1 | contig 35431 bp, 28 predicted proteins | sample III_Palsa_N2_3_FD_200533 | JGI IMG/M metagenome (GOLD analysis project Ga0302314, IMG submission 200533) | Peat permafrost microbial communities from Stordalen Mire near Abisko, Sweden - III_Palsa_N2_3 | ecosystem: Environmental > Terrestrial > Soil > Palsa > Peat permafrost | place: Sweden...
AAGACCGCTGCCCGGCTGAATCACCCGGGGGTGGTGACCGTCTTCGACGTGTTCGAGGAGGACGGCAGCCCGTGGATCGTGATGGAGTTCGTGCAGGCGCGGGCGCTCGACCAGGTCGTCACCGAAGACGGCCCGCTCCCCCCGCTAGCTGCTGCCCGGGTGGGCGAGTGCCTGCTCAGCGCGCTCAGCGCCGCGCATTCAGCCGGAGTGCTGCATAGGGACGTCAAGCCGGGCAACGTGCTGCTCGGCCAGGACGGCAGGGCCGTGCTGACCGACTTCGGCATCGCCACGTTCGCGGGGGATCCCGCGCTGACCCAGGTGGGCATGGTGGTCGGCTCGCCCGGGTTCACCGCACCGGAACGGCTCCGCGGCCAGCCGGCCACGCCGGCCTCCGACCTGTGGTCGCTGGGCGCGACCCTGTACGCGGCGGTCGAGGGCCGAGGTCCGTTCGAGCGCACCGGCGGCGCGGTCGCGATCATGGCCGGGGTGGTCAGCGAGAAGGCGCCGCGCGCTCCCTCGGCCGGGCCGCTGATGCCGGTGATCGAGGCCCTGCTGCGCGCGGAACCGGCGGAGCGGCCGGACACGGCCACGGCCGCGCGGCTGCTGGCCGAGGCAGCGGCGGGCGCGGAGGCGGGCGGCACGCTGCCTGCGTACCCGTGGCCCTACGGCGCCGTCGCCGACCGTATCGGCCCGCCGGGCCCGGGCATTACCGCCGGGCCGGAAGGCCTGGGGGACCAGACGGGTATGCCGAGCCAGGCTGGCACGCCGGTTCTGGCCGGCGGTGCGGTTCTGGCCGGCGGTGCGGTTCTGGCCGGCGGTGCGGTTCTGGCCGACGGTGCGGTTCTGGCCGACGGTGCGGTTCTGGCCGACGGTGCGGTTCTGGCCGGCGGGCCGGTCCTGGCGGGCCGGGCGGATGACGGCGGCACGACCTCGGCCTTTCCGGTGCAGCCGGGCTCGTCGACCGCAGACGCGCCTGGCTACTCCGTGCTCCCTGGCTCCGGGAGTCATCCTGGCGCGACGCGGTTCGCGGGCTTCGGGAATCCGGCTGACGCGGCGGGCCTGCCGGGCTCCGCTGACCTGCCAGCCTTCCTGGACCTGCCCGCCCGTCCCGACATGCCGCGGTTCAGCGATCCGCATCCGTTCCCGCTGGGCCTGCCGGACCCGCCAGGCCAGCAAGGGCCAGCCGCGCCCGGCCGACCCGCCGCGCTGGGCCGGCCGCGCGGGCATGGCCGGGCGCTGGCAGCCGCGCTCGCCGCGACCGCCGTGCTCGCGGCCGGCCTGCTTGGCCTGCTGGCCTACGCGCACTCAGGGGGGCAGACCGTCGCCCAGGGGAACACGGGACTCCGGCTCGGGACGAACGACAAGGCGGCAGGCACCGGGCGGCGGACGGCCGGCGGCACCGGGGCAGCAGCACCTGCTAGCCCGAGTCCCGGCCGGACGGGGGCGGCGGCAATCGGCGCTGCCCGGACCACGGGTGCGAGCCCGGCCACGACCGCTAGCCCGGCACCGGGCAGCACGGCCGGCAGCCCGCCCGCAGGCTATCGGTGGTACACCGTCTCCGCGGCCGGCAGCGGTACGGCGGCGGGCTTCACGATCGCCGTTCCGGGTACCTGGCAGGCCAGCACCAAGGGCCTGATCACCCAGGTGAGCAGTCCGGCCGGAAACGCGCGCCTGGAGATCAACCTGACGTCGTTCGCGTTCGCCAACCCGGTCCGCGAGGCGAGGTCGCAGCAGCTTCATGCGATCGTGCACGGCACGTTCCCCGGGTACCGGGGCCTCGGCATCACCGCGGGAGTCTTCCGCGCCGCGCCCGACGCGGCCTGGCATTTCAGCTGGCGGCAGGGCATCGGCCGGACATCAGCGGACGATCTCCTGGTCAGCCTGACGACCACAGCGGGCGAGCAGTCGTACGCGCTGAGCGTGGCGGCGCCGAGGCTGAACTGGTTCGCCGCGTACGGCGTCTACCTGGAGATGCTGCGGACATTCCAGCCCGAGCCGTAGTCCAGCGAGCGGAGCACGGATAGCCGATGACGGCGGCGGCGATCCGGTGCCGCCGCCGGCGCTCCCCGGGGCGGATGCCGGCCCTCCCCGGTACCGGACCGGGGAGGGCCAGCGCACGATGCCGGCTACCCGGAATCCCTGACCCGGAAGTACATCGTCGGATGCCACCACGGGCTTCGCCGATGCCAGCCAACCAGGGTGCCGGGCAGCAGCGCTCCCAGCGTGTACCTGCGGCCGGCTACCAGCTCGACATGACCGGAACCGTAGAACGCGAGGTCGCCCTGCCGCGCATGTCGCCTGCTTACCCGGACCAGCTGGCTAGAGGCCAGCATCTCGGTGGTGTCCCGCCCGAAGTAAATGCCTTCGTGCTGGTAAGAAGCCATGACGAGACCGGAGCAGTCGAAGCAGCCGACAGTCCCTCCCCAGCAATAGGGTGCGCCAGCCTGGTGAGCGGCCCAGATGTAGGCCCTCATCCGGCGGGAGCGGTGCGGGCGGGAGCCGGGAGCCGTGGCTGCCTGCGTGGCCGCCATCACCTGCGTCGCCGCCACCACCTGCGTGGCCGCCACCACTTGCGTGGCCGCCATCACCCGGGTGGACGCCGCGTGCGCGAGCGCCGGGTGAGCGAACTGAGCCGGAAGGACCGCGACGGCGGCGGCGAACGGTATCGCTAGCCCGCGCTTGAACATGAGTGACATGGAATTACGGGACAAGATGATCCCTTTGTCGGGCGCGCGGAGCGCGCTCGTCTGCCACCCGGACGCTGCCGCCCGAGGGAAAAAAGCGGGCTGGCAGTGGCGCGCGGACGTGCCGCGGGTCAGGGCGGCGGGTCACGTCTGGCGTGACTCGCACGCGCGCGGGTGCTGTCGGGCATCTACCCTGCCCCGGAAATGACCTGCGCAAGCCCGGAATGGATATCATCCATGTATGGGACAGGTCACATCGACTGCCCTATTTTCGGATGATCGCGTATCTCATCGCTCTCACCTGCTGATTTGCCATGTTCTGTCGCCTCGGCGACGGCCGGGTGAGCGCCATCGCGAAATGACGAATACGGCGCAAGCTCGCACCCTGAGGTATTGAAGGCTCGCGGCGGTGACCACTCAAGTCGCGGCATTTACCGTTTCGTGATCATCCGGCGTAGCAGGGTAATCACTTATCGCTATTTTCCGCAGGCCGACCGGAATTTCCCCGGGGCGACCGGGCAGGTCGCTACTGGCACATCGCTAAGGATGGACGCCGCGACCGCGGATCTGGCCTGGCATGAGGGCCCGATCAGTACCAGCCGTTTGCTTCCCAGAACGACCACGCGCTGCACGGATTGCCGTAGCGGCCCGCTATGTAACCAAGGCCCCACTTGATCTGCGTCGTGGGGTCGGTCTGCCAGTCGGGCCCGGCACTGGCCATCTTGGAACCCGGCAGGGCCTGCGGGATCCCGTAGGCACCGCTCGCGTTCTCGGCGTTGTAGCGCCAGCCGCTCTCGCGGCTCCAGATGTCATCGAGGCACCCGTAGTACGTGCTCGGCTTCCAGCCGAACGACGACAGCATCTTGTACGCGATCGCCTGAGCGGTTCCGGGATCCGGCGGCGGCTCGCTCACGGTAGCCGCCGGGGTCCCGGCGGATGGCGTGCCAGCTTCCGTGGACGAGCCCGCCGCCGGCCTGGTCGCCAGCTTCGGCGTGCCCACCATGCTGAGCGTCCTCGAGGCGGCGTCCATCAGGATCATGTGCTGGCGATCCTGCTCCAGCAGGGCAATGGAACGGCTGGCCGGAATGCCGGCCACCACGATCGCCGCCGCATCAGCGCCGCCGCGCGCCCGTGCCACCAGGGCGGCCGCCCCCGCGCCGCCGACCCCGGCCACGAACACGGCCGTCACGAGCAAGAGGACGCCTGTTGGCCGACGCTTGCGCGTCCCTGACGGCCCGGGCCTCCGGTGTCGTGACAACTGCAGTCCTTCCGTCGGTCAAGCACGCCAGGCGTAACGCTCAGCCCGCGGGACCGCTGCGGCGGGCAGCGAGTCTGTGACGGTAAGGCCTTAATGCGGCGAGGCCGCTGGGTCCTTCGCGGGCAGAACCCGCCCGTTTCAGAGTCCATCACCGTCGCCGCACCACATTGCCAGAAGTGAGGGAGGTCATCCACGCGATTGCAGATAAAAGCCGGGCCGGCGTGGCGCGATTCAGGGAACGCGGATCACAGTTTGGCAATACGTAATGGAACAATTACCATCGGTGAGATAGATCATCCTGTGATCGCCAGCATCCCGCCGGCCGCGCCCGCGACGCGTCAACGACTACCGCGAGCACGCGGCGGGGACTACTTTTCAGGCATGGCCGATTCCCCGAAGCGAACCCGGCGAGCGGGCTGGAACCTCGGCACCGGGGACCCGGCAACCGTGCTCGCGGAGGCCAGGAAGGCCCTCTTCGTGATGGTGGGATTCCTCGCCATCCTCTGGATCGTGCAGATCATCAACTGGGCCGACCACTATCAGCTCACCAACAGCTACGGCATCCAGCCGCGCGACATCGGCCGCCTGCCGGACATCCTGACCGCGCCGTTCCTGCACGTCAGCTGGGCCCACATCGAGGGCAACTCGGGGCCGCTGTTCATCTTCGGCTTCCTCGCCGCCTACCGCGGCGTGACCAAGTTCTACGGCGTGACCGCCCTGGTCATCCTGACCAGCGGCCTGGGCGCGTGGCTGACCGGGAGCACGGGATCGGTCAGCGCAGGGGCGAGCGGCGTGGTCTTCGGGTACTTCGGCTACATCATGGTCCGCGGGCTCTTCGACCGGCACGCGATCGACCTGCTGATCGGCGCCGTGATGGCGCTCTGCTTCGCGTACCAGTTCTCCGTGCTGCTGCCCCAGCGGGGCATCAGCTGGCAGGCGCACATCGGCGGCCTGGCCGGCGGAGTCCTGGCGGGCTGGGTCTTCCGGGACCGGCGGCCCGTTCAGGCCGACCGCCCGGCGGTGCCGGGCACCCGGGGCGCTGTGGGCGGGAAGGCCACGGGGTCACCGGCTGACCCCTCGCGCGCCGAATTGCACAAGCAACTCGACGACCTCGGCCTCTGACGGCCAATTCGGCGACCTCGGCCCCGGCCGGCTCGACGACCTCGGCCCCCGCCGGCCAGTGCTGGTAACCGGCTGGACAAGGCCGCGTGCCCGGCGACAGAGTCAGTGCCATGCCAGCAGCCGCGCGGGGGCCGGGCCGGCCGGGGCTGTGGCGGCACCGGGACTTCCTGCTGCTGTGGATCGGCCAGTCGATCAGCGAGCTTGGCTCCGCCGTCACCACGCTCGCGCTGCCGCTCACCGCCGTGGTGGTGCTCCGGGCGTCGGTTTTCCAGGTCGGCCTGCTCTCGGCGGCGACCACGATCCCGTTCCTGCTCATCGCGCTGCCGGCCGGCCTGGTCGTGGACAGGATCGCCAAGCGCGGGCTGATGATCGGCTGCGACACCGCGCGAATGCTGATCATCGGCTCGGTCCCGGTCGCGGCCTGGCTCGGCGGGCTAACGCTTATCCAGCTTTATGTGGTCGCCGTGGCGGCTGGCGCGGGAACCGTTTTCTTCGACGTGGCCTATCAGAGCTTCACCCCGGCACTCCTCGACCATGACCAGCTACCCGACGGCAACGGCAAGCTGGCGGCCACTCAGTCGTTTGCCCAGGTCGCCGGACCGGGGGTGGGCGGCGCCCTGTTCGGCCTGCTGCGCGCGGGCGCGCTGACCGCAGACGCGCTGTCCTACGCGGTCTCGACCGTGTCGCTGCTGCTGATCAGGACCGGGGAACCCGCGCGGCCAGGGCGAGCCGCCGGGGCCGCCAGGCCCCGGTTGCGCGCCGAGCTCTTCGCCGGGCTCAGCTTCGTCATCAGGCACCCGGTGCTTCGCAAGATCGCGGCGTGCACGGCCACGGCGAACCTGTTCGGGGCGATGGCGTTCTCGATCGAGATCATCTTCCTGATCCGGGTACTGCATGTCCGCCCCGCCTGGGCGGGCCTGCTGCTCGCGGCCGGCAGCCTCGGCGGCGTGGCCGCCGGGATCGCCTCGGGCAAGCTTTCCCGCTGGATCGGCTCGGCCAGGATCATCTGGGTCTCGCTGCTGGCCTTCGGCGCGCCCGGGCTGCTGCTGCCGCTGGCGGCGCCAGGCTGGCGGCTCGCCTTCGTCGTCATTGGCGGGGCCGGCGTCACGTTCTCCGGCGTGCTCTACAACATCGCGCAGCTCAGCTACCGGCAGGCCATCTGCCCGCCCGGCCTCCTCGGCCGGATGAACGCGGCCGTCCGCTGGATCGTCTGGGGCACGCTGCCGCTCGGCGGCCTGATCGGCGGAACGCTCGGCTCGGTGCTCGGCGTGCGCCCGACCATGTGGATCGGGATGGCCGGCTGCTGGGGCGGCGTCGGCTGGGTGCTGTTCTCGCCGCTGCGCCACATGCGGGACGTGCCCGGCCCTGGCGAGCAATACGGCCCCGCGCCAGCCTCCGCTCCCAGCCCCGGCGGCCCGCAGCGACCGGGCAGCCAGCAGGGCCAGGCGCACCGGGACGGGACAGGAGCCGCCAGGCCAGCGATCCAGGAGCCATGAGGCTGACCTGCCTCGCCGCAGCCCCGCAAGGCTGGGCTGGGCAGCTGTTCGCAACAGCGTGGCTGGGACTCCGCTGTCGTTGTTTCTGCAGCGGAGTCCCAACGACGCCATTGACGCCACCGGCAGGGAGGCCCGCTGCGGCAGGGAGGCCCGCTCCGGCAGGGAAGCCGCCGTCAGCCGATCGTGATCCAGGTCGTGGCGACGGCTTGCTCACCTTGCCGAACGCAGACCAGGCTCAGCGGCCCGCTGGCGAGATCATCCATGGCGAAGCGGCCCAGCTCATCGGCGGCATCCCAGGCAGGCGCTGCCGGGGAGGCCCGGCGCAGGAGGATCCGCGCCGGGCCGGCCGGGATCAGCTGCCCGATCAGCCGCCACCGCCCGGCACGGCTTCCTGGCTCGATCTCGATCTCGACGCTGAGCGCCGCGGCATCGAAGGCGACCAGCCGCGGCCCGCGGTCCGCCCGCAGCAGGGATCCGGTCGTCTCCAGCTCGGAATCAGAGGTCAGCGCCGCGAGCTCAGCGTCGATCGCCCGCAGCCCGTAGCTTTCCCTGGCCAGGTCCACGGACCAGCGCGGCGGTGCCTGCCGCTGCCCGAGCATCTCGCCCAGCGCGGCGAGCAATTCCTCATCGCCGAGGCCGCCCAAGCGGCCGGCCGAGCGGCCGGCCGCTTCGAGGTTGCCGTCGGCCGGGGGGTCCTGAGTGCTCATGGCCCCCTCCGTGATTGGCGCGTATCTCCGCTCAGCTCTCCCAGGCGACCAGGATCACTGCCGCGTCCGCTTATCGTCATGAGCTTGCGCCACCCCCTTCAGATACCGCTGCCAGCAGTTTTCTGAGCTGGTCCAGGCAGCGCGCGCGGGTCGGCCCGAGACTTCCCACTGGCACCTGGAGAGCCGCCGCGACCTGACGGTAGGACGGCGGCCCGTCCTCCGCCTCGACCACCAGCGCCCGCAGCAGCCGCTGGCACCCCTCGCTGAGCCGCAGAAAGGCCTGCCAGAGGGTGGCGTACTGATCGGCCGCCAGAACGGGCTGATCGGCCGACTCGACGCCGCCGAGCAGCCGGTCCAGGTGCTCGTCCGCGACCGGCGTGGAGAACCGCGAGCGTCGCAGGAAGGCCAGGCACTCGTGCTTGCAGGTGGTGGCCAGCCAGCCGGCCAGCCGCGACGGGTCGCGGATCCGCTCCAGGTTCTCCAGCAGGCGCATCCAGGTCAGCTGCGAGACGTCGGCGGCATCCTGGTCGCTCATCCGGTGCGCCCGGCAGATCGACCACACGAGTCCGGCATACCGGTCCACCAGCCGGCCCCACGCCTGCGCGTCACCGGCGGCCGCGGCCCGCAGCCAGCCGGGAACGGGGTCGTCCGCGGCACCCGGGCCGGTCACTGCGGCGCCGCGGCTATCCGGGGCTCGCGCGCCGATCGCTGCGGCGCCGGGGGGATCATCGCTCGCCATCACGGACTCATACTCCCAGCGCCAGGAAGGAACAGGCCGTCGCCACGGTGACCGGGTCGCCCGTGGCGCTGGCGTCCGTCCGGGCCAGCCGCAGCGCGTCGGGGAGCCCGGCGCCGCGGGCCACGCGCTCGTGCAGGGACGCCATGACCTCGGGCGTGACCCGGTCGTTCACCGGTACCACGGCGGCGACGATGCCGACCGTCCCCATTGGCATCATGCTGGCGGCCATGCCCAGCAGCTCGTCGGCTCCGGCCGGCGCCGCGCGACCGGACTCGCAGCTGGACAGCACCAGGCGGTGCGGCGCCCGGCTGAGGCCCTCGAGATCGTAGACGGTCAGTGGCCCGTCATCCAGCTGCAGGGACGAGAACAGCGGGTTGTCGGCACGGAACGTCCCGTGCGCGGCCACGTGCGCAAGCCAGGCGCCGTCAAGCGACGCGAGCACGCGCCCGGCTGTCGCGGTGCCATTGGCGAGAACGGTGGCCTCGGGGTACCTCTTGGCCAGCAGTGCCAGCTCGTCCCCGGCGGCGTCCAGCCGAGGGCCGCCTACCAGGGTGACGGCGCGCCCGGCCGGCTCAGGGGCGGAGCTGGCGCGCACCCATGCGGCGGCGGACGGGCTGACGCTGACAGATCGGTTCCGCAGCACTGGCAGCAGCCCCCAGGGGATGGCATGCAGCCGGCCGGGCGGGACGACGACGACCCGATCTGAGCTGACCTCGGCCGCCGCCGGGCCGAGCAGCGATGCCTCGAGCAGCCGGGCGGCGTCGGCCAGCGCCCGCGCCGCAGCAGGTACCCGCCGCCCGTCGGCCAGCCGCCGCAGCAGGAAGCGGGCGAAGTCGACCTCGCGAGCGGCGTCGTCAGCGCCGCCGACGGCGTGCACCCGGATTCCCGTTTGGCTGACGGTCACCGCCCGCAGGACGCCGTCCAGCTCGACAAGCTCGACCAGGACGGCGCCGTCCAGCGCCTCCAGCAGCGGGCGTAGCGCAAACGGCCGGCCGCCCGGCGATGCCGCGCCCGGGGTGCGCAGGACGCGGGCCCGTACGGCGGCCTCGAGCCGCGCGCGCTCGCGGCGCAGCGCCGCGGCATGCGGTGCCGGGATCGCTTCGCGATCCAGCTGGCGGGATGCCCTCCGCAGCGCGGCCAGATCCCGGGCGAGCTCGCTGTCACGCGACGGCCTGACCGGCGTCGCGGCCTGAACGGTTGCCCGCCAGCGCTCGCTCCAGGCGAGCAGCCGCTCGCCGTCATCGCGTCGCAACGCGGCCCGCTGCCCCATCGCGGCGAGCTCCCTGCCGTGCGCAGTGACGGCAGCCCGCAGCTCGCTGGCGCCCAGCGTCTGCTGGTGTTCCGCCAGGATGTCCAGGCCGCGCCGGCAGGCGGCCAGCATCGCGGGCTCCTGGCCGCGCAGCTGGCAGAGCAGCGCCTGGGCGAGCCACGCGCGACTCCGGGTGAGCGGCGAGCCGGCCCGCCGGGGCCGGGCCGCCGCGGCCAGATGGGCTGCCGCCCGGGCGGGAATGCCCCGGCGGAGTGCCAGCTGCCCGGCGAGCAGATGCGCGACCGGCGACTCGTCAGCGCCCATCGCCTCAAGCTGGCGGGCAACGGAGCAGGCGAGGCGGTAGACGCCGGTGCCTGCGTCGCCGCTGGCCTGGCGAGCCTGCGCAAGCACCAGGCGGGTGCGAGCTGTCCATCGCTCCCGGTGCTGACGGCGGAACAGCCGTGCTGCCTGCTCGGCCCGGTCCACGGCGGCCAGCGGGTCGCCGGCGGCCAGCGCTGCCCGTGCCGAGAAGTACAGCAGCTCGGCGAGTTTCGCGGAGCCGGGCAGCACCGCGGTCAGGCTCCGGGCGGCATCATCGGCCTCGGCCCAGGCGTCGGCTGCCAGTCCGGCTGCCAGCAGGACGGCGCAGCGGTCGATGGCAAGGTCCGGCATGGGCGTCCCCAGCTGGTCGTAGCGCCGGCCGGCCTCGGCGAAGTACTCCAGTGCCTCCGGAACGTGATCCGAGGCGGCCGCGACGAGTCCGCGATTGTGCCGCGCGGTCGCGTACTCGTACTCCTGCCCGGCCAGCTCGTACTGGCGCTCGGCGGCACGGAACTCCGCGTCCGCCCGCCGTGTCTGGCCCATCGCCAGCAGGGTCAGGCCGCTCCAGGTGCGCGACCGGGCCTCCCAGAGATCGTCGCCGTGCCGGCGCAGGATCGCCACCGCCCGGTTCAGGTCGTCGAGCGCCTCGGCGTGCCGGCCGAGGACGGACAGCACGACCGCCCGGCGCATCAGGACCCTGCCCGCCAGCACTCCCCGCGCCGCGGCCACCGCGGCGCTGAGGTGGGCCATCCCGCGAGTAGTATTCCCGGCCATCGCCATCGTCGCGCCGAGACTGGCCCGGACGTCAGCCTCACGCTGAGCCTGGGCGCTGGCCCGGGCGGATCGCAAGGCGCGGCGGAATTCGGCGAGAGCGGCATCGGGGTGACCCAGATCCCGTAGCGCGGTACCGGCCGCCTGATGCGCGACCGATGCCTCGGCAGCAGCGGCCGGCGGCCGGCGGGAGAGCAACGCGCGCGCCTGGGCGAGCCCCTCGGCGGGCCGGGAAAGCGCGAGGACGAGAAGATGATCGGGCCCAGTCGTATCTGGCGGGCTACCGCCATCTTCTGGCATGTGTCCATAGTAGAGATCAGGACTGCGGCAATGGCGATCATGAGAGGGGCATTCCATGCCAGAGGGCGAGACCGCGGACCCCAACAGGATTCCGCTCACTCAGGTCAGGTACCTCCTAGAGCTGTTCGGCCCGGAGATCGAAACGCAGCCCCCGGGCTGGGGGGCCAGCGACAAGGACCCGGATCCGCGGAGCCCGGTCGAGTTCATCTACCGCAGGGACCACCTGCTCGTCCGCGACGAGGACGTGCGGAGACTCCCGCAGGCCGATGTCCGGGCCGAGGTCGTCCGGCATCCGGTTCCCGGGCTCGCCCTGGTCAAGGTGATCCCGCCGGGAGGGGCGAAGCAACCGGAGAACCTCCTCGTTACGCTGACGCGCGTCGACGCCATTCTCGGTCCCGGTGTCGCGTCCCCTGACTACCTGCTCTCCGTCAGCGCCCATGGGCGCCCCCACGTACCCAACCCGGGTACCATCTGCCCGGCAACGGAGCCTGACGGCGTGCCCCGCCACGCTCCGCCCCAGCCCGCGGTGTCCGCCGGCCGCTGCGACGGCCGGGGCGTCCTCGTGGCCGTGGCCGACACGGGCCTGCTGAGGAGCGCGCCGGAGCTGCATCCGTGGATGCACGGGGTTGAGGGCACGTTCGAGCCCGAGGTGAATCCGGAGACGCACCTCATCCCGCGATATACCGGGCACGGAACGTTCATCGCCAGCATCATCCGGGCGATGGCCCCGCGAGCTCAGGTGCGGGTCGCCCGCCTCTTCGAGCTGGGCGGAGCGAACTTCGAGTCGGACGTGGTCGAGGTGCTGTACCAGGTGATGGACTGGGCCCCGGACATCATCAGCCTTTCGGCCGGCACGCACACCTGGCTGAACCGCGGCCTGCTGAGCTTCCGGTTCTTCGTCGACGGGCCGCTCCGCGAGCGCAGCGGAACCGTGCTCGTCGCCGCCGCTGGCAACGACGGGCTGGACTGGAAGTTCTCGCCGGCGAAGATGCAGGGCGTAATTTCCGTGGGAGCGCTGGGCGCGGACGAAGACGGCCGGGCCTGGTTCTCGAACTACGGCGACTGGGTCAGGGTCTACGCGCCCGGCGAGGACCTCGTGCACGCTTACGCCCGCGGCATGTATCACTACTACGAGACCCCGGGACGGCCGGATCAGGAGTTCTTCGGCATGGCGGAGTGGAGCGGCACGTCATTCTCGACGCCGGTCGTATCCGGCCTGATCGCCGCCCGGATGTCCGGAACGGGCGAGACGGCCCGCCAGGCCGCGAAGTCACTACTCGCGCTGGCCCGCGCCCAGGCGCTGCCCGGCGTGGGCCCGGTCCTGTACCCCGGCCAGGCATGCCTCTCCCCGCACCGCCACGCCTGCCGTTGCTGAACATTTGTTGTCCACCAGGCCTTACGGTCTTGTCATGTCCCCGACATCGGACTGGACCGTTGCCACGATCGTGCCGGCCTCCGCCAACGCGGGACCCTATCCGGTCAGTCACTCATCGCCATTATGTCGTCGAGCCAGTCGTAGATCCGGGCGTAGGCCAGGCGCTGAGCCCCGAATTGACAGTGGGCGCCCGCGCCCTCGGCGTTGGTGAACCGCAGCAGGGTCCTCGGGCAGGTCAGGTGGTCGAATAGTTCCTGAGGCTGGCCTGGCCAGAACATATCCGACTCGGCGTCGCACACCAGGGTCGGACAGGTGATCTGCTCGGCAATGCCGCCAGCGAGGGTGTAGTCGAGATAGCAGGCGGCAAAGGCGCGCGGTGAGTCCACGCCCATGACGTACATGCCGTTGGTGATGGCCCAGCGCACCGTCGGGTCATTCGCCATGAGGTTCTCCATCGCGGCGTCGACTTCGGGGGCGCGTTCGGCCCGCAATGCGGCCTCGACTTCGGCCCGGGTGCCCGGGAAGTGACCGAGGACGGTGGCTGCGAGCTCGTAGATACCATCGACGGCGACGCAGGCGGCGAGGCGGTGCTCGAACGCGGCGGCGCGAGGGGCAAGCAGGCCCCCCATGCTCAGGCCAAGCAGTCCGACGCGAGACTCGTCGACCTCGGGGCGGGCCGTGACCCAGTCCAGCACGGGGGTTACAACGTTCTCCCAGTCAGGCCGGAAGACGAGGCCGTCGAGGTGGCGAGCGGCGGGATGGCCGGGCCCGTCGAAGGTGAGAACGTGGTAGCCGCGCTCAGCCCCTGCGGCGGCGCCGTTGGAGTGCATCTCCTCGGCGCTGCCGTCGAACCCGTTGTGCAGCACCATCGTCGGGCGCGGCGTATCGTCGCCTTCGCTGCCAGCGGCACGGTAGAAGTAGCCGTGCAGGACGGTGTCCTCGTAGGGGATCCCCGCCACCTCGATCGCGGGAGTGAACAATGCCGCGGCGGTGTGGAAGCACTGCGCGCCGCGGCGGTAGGCGTGGTTGATGCGCGGGTCGGCCGGGTCGCCATGCAGGAAGAACTCGGCATTGTGGTAGTAGATGTTCGCCCGCACCAGCCCGTCACGGGCACTGGTGCGATGCCCGGCAGCCAGCTGGGTCTCTGCCTCGGCGGCGATCTTGTCGGCGATGGCCAGCCACTCGTCGTGCCAGCTGCCATAATCCCCCGCGACGATGTGCTGTGCCGTGGTGAGGACTTCGCCGATGTCGGCCGCACCATAGGCGGTGTGGCCCAAGGTGCGCAGGGTCTCGAACCAGAATTGCGGATCATCAGCGAACAGGACCGTTTGCATGACACTCCCTAAGTCGATGGAACTCGACTTGAGCAAGCTTTGCACCGTTGGTCAGCTAACAGCGTTGACCCTGTCGAGGACGTTGTCTAGCCAGTCGAAGGCGACTTGGTGCAGCCTGGACATCACGCCCTCCTGGCAGTGCTCGCCGCCCCCTTCGGCCGCGCGGAAGAGGTGGTAGGCCTTCGGGCAGCGCAGGGCCTCATAGAGCCGGGACGAGTCGCAGGGGTCATTCTCGCCGTCGAGGACGAGCGTGGGACAGGTGACCAGTGGCGCGTAGCCTTCGAGGGTGTACGGGGCGAAGGCGCGGAGGGCGGCCGCGGGGCTGTCTTCTCCGAAGACCCACATCCCCCACGGTAGGGCCGGGCCGAAAGTATTGTTTCTGGAGCTTGTGATCTTCTTGATGAGGGCGTTTGCCTTCGTGTCGCTTGTGTCGAGGCCATCGCCGACGAGCTTCATGATCTCGGGCCCGACGAGGCGGTGCACCATGTCGGCGAACGAGTAGAGGCCGTCGTACGCGATCAGGGCGGCCAGGCGGTGCTCGGTGGCGGCGGCCCGGGGCGCGAGTAGGCCACCCAGGCTCATTCCCATGAGCGCGATCCGGGCAGGGTCCACGTCCGGGCGCGCCAGCAGCCAGTTGACAGCAGGGGTGACGACGGCGTCCCAGTCCGGGCGGAACAGCAGCTGCTGGTCGCGAAGGGCGCTGCCTTGTCCGGGGCCGGCGAAGGCGAGCACGTGGTAGCCGCGCCGGGCGGCGGCCGCGCCGCCGGCGAAGTACAGCTCTTCCTCGGTGCTGTCGAAGCCGCCGTGGAACAGGAGCGTTGGCCGGGGACCGTCTGGGTCGCCGCCGGGATGAGCGGTGCCGGGTTCCGCCGGGATCCACCATCCGGGCAGCGTGGTGTCCTCGTAGGGGAACCGCACCCGCTGGGGCGCGGGATTCATCAGTTGCGCGGCCCGGGCGAAGCTGTCCACGGACAGCTGGCCCACCGCACGGACTTCCGCGTCATCCGCCGGGCCGGCACGCAGGTAGAACTCGCACACCCGGTAGTAGTTGCTGGCCCGCAGGTAAGACTCCCGGGCGCTGACGGGATGCCCTCCGGCGGCGCTTCGATCGGCGTCAGCGTGAATCCGCTCGGCTAGCGCCCGCCACTCGGAATACCAGGCGGTCTCATCGCCGTCGGGAATCCGGCTTGCTGTGCTGGTGACCTCGCCGATGTCGGCACCGCCGTACGGAGCGTAGCCGAGGGCCCGGAGTGCCTCGAAGGAGAAAGACTGGTCGTTGAAGAGCGCCCCGGCGGACGATGCTGGTTTGGTCGAGACGGTCGATGTCATGGCACTCCTGTAGCTAAGGAGGCGCCGGGCCCGTGCGGACGGCAAGAACCGTGCGGTGGTCGTGCTGCCCGAACCAGGCGTCTTATGGATCAATCTGCCAAGCCAGCGCTACCAGGGTCCGGAGCGACGCTCCCGGAGGCTGCCGATGCTACAAGCAGAGTCCAACACGGCCACGGGCTGCGCACCGCGTCACAATCTATTTTACACCAGATCAAATGGCACTTCGAAGTGCTGAGCCGGTAGCCGCATCGGCTCAGCGAGGGTGTTCTGCTTTGTTGAACATTTGTTGTACACTAGGACCATGCCGACCACGATCGGGTTCCGCCCCACAGACGAAGACCAGCGCATCATCGATACCGTGACGCAGCTGACGGGTGAGTCGGCGAGCGACGCGTTGCGGCGCGCGCTGCGACTCCTGGACCGTGAGATATGGCTGCGACAGGCCCGTGCCGACATGGCCGCCAACTCCGACGAGGACATCTCCGGCGAGCCGGACGCCTGGTGATCAGGGGAGCCGTCTACCGCGTCGACCTCAGTGACGCCAAGCGCGGACACGAGCAGCGCGGCCGGCGTTACGGCCTTGTCATATCCCCGACATCGGACTGGACCGTCGCCACCATCGTGCCGACCTCCGCCAGCGCCCGCCCGATGCGATTCAGGCCCGCACTCGACCTGCTCGGCCAGCCCGTGGTTTACCTCGTCGATCAGATACGCAGCATTGACACCTCTTTTATCCATGGAGACCCCGTGCACTACCTGCGCCATCAGGAACTCATGGAGATCGAGACCGTGATCGTCCGCTATCTCGGACTCGACACCTGGGCCGGGCTCAGCCGTTAGACATCGTGCCCAGCGCCAGTCCGTCAGCCTGGATGGCGCGGACTTACAGATCTAGGAATGCGCGCAGGATGCGCCGCACCGCGGCCAGCTCGTCGGGCGTGACGGTGCCAAGACGGCGGTCAAGGCGCTGATATGCCACCGCTCGGGCGTCTTCGGGCCGGGTGAAGGAGGGAAGCTTGCTCAGGCCAGACGATGGCGAGGTGATCGGCACCTGGTGACGAAGGCCCCGGTCCCGGCTCGTGACGGGTACCGCGAAGACGACTGGATGCGGCAGCGCCAAAGGTAGCGGGCCGGAAACGACGACGACCGGCCGCTGACCGGCGTGTTCCGATCCGATGACGGGATTCAGGTCGGCTAGCCACACGTCGCCGGGACGCAGTGGCTCGTTCACTCATCATCCAGTCCGTCGCCTGCGGCGTGATCCCACTGGGCCAGTTCGCTGACGTAATCTGCCCACTCCTGCGGATCGGCCTGCAGCCGTGCGTAGTCCGCCCGGACGCCCGCCCAGAACCGGGCCTCCTCGGCCTTATCGAGAGTCCGCGCGAGTTCGGCATCCATCGTGAGGTGGTCTTCCTCTGCCAGCCTCTTCAGCCTGTCGCGTGTCTGCGCGGAAACCTTGATGGTAGTCATATCAGTCATACTCGAAGTATACGGGCTGTCGCACGCTTTGTGCTGACCGGCTCGACGAGATACTTCGATATGGCGCCGGCCGCTGGCGCTTGCCGGGGCCCGCGCCTGCGAGTACAAACAGGGCGTGGGGAGGGTGCCGCCCAGTGGAACCGGCGGTCCGGCGCAGCTGGAGTTGCGCCTGGCCGGAGTTTTTGGCGTGGTTCGCGATGGTGTACCGCTGCACGATGGCGAGCTGGGCAGCCGAAAGGCGCGCACGCTGCTGAAATTTTCGCCGTCGAGCGGGCCAGGCTGGTGTCCGTCGACCAGATCGCCGAGGTGCTGTGGGCCACCAGCCCGCCCGCCGAGCTGGTGGCGAACGTGGCGACGCTGGTGAGCCGGCTGCGCCGGTCGCTGGGCTCGGCGGTGATCCACGGCGGCCGTCAGGGTTACCAGCTGGGCGACCTCGCCGTGGTGGTGGATCTCGACGAGGCCGCGCGGCTGACGGACCGCGCGGAGCGAGAGCTGGAGCCGACACCCGCACTGGCGCGCGCCACCGCCGAGCACGCCGTGGGGTTGCTGTCGGCGGGAACCGCGCTGGCCGAGGAGCCGTACGCCGGGTGGACCGAGCCGGCCCGGGACGAGTTGCGCGGGTTACTGCGCCGGGCCCGGCACGCCTATGGCAGGGCACTGCTGGTGACCGGTGATGCGCACCTGGCCGCCCGCGTCGCCGGGTATGCCATGGCTGACGACCCCTTCGACGAAGGCGCCCACCGCCTGTGCATGTCTGCCTGCGCGGCGGCCGGCGAGCGGGCCAAGGCGCTGGAGACTTATGCCCGGCTGCGCAGCCGGCTGGCCGAGGAGCTGGGTGCCGACCCCACGCCGGAGACCAGTGAGCTGCACCTGGCCATCCTGCGCGATCAGCATCCTGGTGACCCGGGCCGGCGCGGGGCCAGCCCGGCTCGGCCTGGCGGGGGCCGCAGCGGGCGCAGCGCCGGAATCATGCACCCTGGCCCGGCGGCTCGCTCCTCGCCCGCCCGCGCCGGGCTCGTCGGCCGTGACCGGGAGCTGGCCGAGCTGTCCGCGGCATGGGCGCAGGCTGGCGGTGGCGGGCCAGGGGTTGTCCTGGTCGTCGGGGAGGCCGGGATCGGCAAGACCAGGCTGGCCGAGGCATTAGCGGCGGACGCGGCCTCGGCCGGCGCGGTGGTCCTGCAAGCCCGCTGTTATGAAACCGAGCGGTCGCTGTTCTTGCAGCCGGTGGTCGAGGCGCTCCTGCCCGCCGTGACCAGGCTGCCCGCGGCCGAGTTGCGGCATCTGCTCGGTGCCGACGCGCCGGCCTTCGCCCTGCTGGTGCCGGAGGCCGCGGCGGTTCTGGGGCCGATGCCGGCCGAGCAGGTCGCCGTCGACCTGCAGCGCCAGCGGGCGTTCCACAGCGTGCTGGCGTTCCTGCGCGAGCTGGCGGCGCGCAACCCGGTGCTGCTGGCGCTGGATGACCTGCAGTACGCGGGCCGGTCGACGATCGAGCTCGTGCACTTCCTGGGCCGGCATGCGGGCGGCGCCCGGCTGCTGGTGATCGCCACGGTCCGGGCCGAGAACGACGCCGAGGTCGGTGCCGCGCTCGCCGCCGTGGCCGGCCGCGTGGAGGTCGGGCCGCTCGGGGCGGACGCCGTGGGGCAGCTGGCCCGCCAGGCCGGTCAGGCCGGTCTGGCCGATCCCATCCTGCGGCAGACCCGCGGGCACACGTTGTTCGTCGTGGAGGTGCTCCGGGCGCTGGCCGAAGGCGGCAGCGGTCTCCCGGAGTCGCTGCGGAGCGCCGTGCAGGCACGGGCCCGCCGCCTGGGCGCTGGTGCCGAGCAGCTGCTGCGGGCGGCGGCGGTGCTCGGCGCCGCCGTCGACCCGGCCACGGTCGCGAGGCTGGCCGGCGTGCCGCCCGCGACTGCCTTGAGCCACTGCGAGCTGGCGCTGCAGGCGCGGCTGCTGGTGCCGGCCGGCCGCGACTTCGAGTTCGCCAACGACCTGATCCGCGAGGCGCTGTACGCCACGACTCCGGAGCCCATCCGGCTCGCTTATCACCAGCGCGCCGCTGACTTGATGACCAGCCAGCCGGAATCGCTGGCCCGGCACGCGTCCGCCTGCGGGGACTGGCTGCGGGCGGCGCGGGCGCTGCTGTCCGCCGCCGCTGACGCGTTCCGCCGGTTCGCCGTGACCGATTCGGCCGCCCTGGCCACTCTGGCGCTGGAGGCGGCCGAACGGGCGGACGCCCCCGAGGTCGGGGCCCGGGCCCGCGTCATCCGCGGCCGGGCGCACGAAGCGGCGGCCGCGGCCGCCGCGGCTCTGGCCGACTTCACGGAGGGAGCGGCGGCGGCGCACGCGGTGGGCGACCGCCGGCTGGAAATGCTCGCCCTGCGGGAGCTCGGCGGGGACGTGCCGGTGACCTATGGCATGCCGATCGGCTACTGCGAGTCCCATCTCGCCGAGGGCCTGCGCCTGGCGGAGATGCTGGGCGACCAGGCCGCCGCGGCGGACCTGCTCGCGCGGCTGGCCATCGTCGCGACCAACCGGCTGCAATTCGATCGTGCGCTCAGTTACGGGCAGCGCGCGGCGGCGGCCGGCCGGACGGCCTCTGATGAGCGCGCGCTCGCGGCGGGTCTCGACGGGCTCAAGACCGTTCATGCCTACCTCGGGCACACCGGCGCGCTGGCCACGGTGCTCGATGAGCTCGAGCCGCTGCTCCGGCGCCAGGGCGACCTGTTCCGGCTGCAGCACGTCGTCCATGAATCGGCGTTCGTGCCGATGGCGGCGGGTGACTGGGATCACGCCACGGCTGCCCTGGAGTCGGCTATCGAGATCAACCAGCGCAGCGGGTACCCGCACTGGGCCGCGAGGTACGTAGCCCGCCTGGGCTGGCTGGCCCGGCTCCGCGGCCGTGATGACGAGGCAGTATCGCTCGGCCGCCATGCCCTGCACCTCACCGAGGCCAGCAGCCATCCCTGGGTCGGCGCCGTCGTGTGCGCCGATCTCGGCCTCACGCTCCTGGCCACCGGGAGCCGGGCCGAGGCCATCGAGATGTTCGAGCGCGGCCACGCGATCGCGGAGCCGGGTGGCGCCGAGGCGTACCTGCTCGGCTGCCTCGGCCCGCTCGCCGAGGCCACGCGGTCGCCGGCCGTCCTGGCCGAGGCTGACCGGCTGCTGGCCGGGGCCAGGCTGCCAGCCGGGGACGCTTGGGTGCTGGGGTATGAGGCCTGCCTGGCGGTCGCGCGCGGCTGGCTGGCGGCACGCCAGCCGGAGCGGGCCCGCTCGGTGCTGGCGCCGCTGCTGGCCGCGGTGGAACGGGAACCGTGGGTGACCGCGCTCGCGGCGGCCCTGGTCGTCGACGGCGCGGCGCTGGCCCATCTCGGGGAGCGTGAGCGGGCACGGGCAGCGCTGGACCGGGGTACGGCGCTGGCCCGGGAGCACGGCCTGGCTCACGTCCTGCGTGCGGCGCGCGCCGCGGGGAGCCTGGTCAGCTGAGCCGGGTCAGATGAGGTCGGCCAGATAGGCCGCGGCCCGGGCCGCCCCGTCCGTTTCCACCGGCCGGTAGCTGACCGGGCGGTCCGCTTCCCCGGCTATGGCGCGGGCCAGCGACTCCGGCCCGGTGTCCTCGTAGTCCAGGCAGCGGCCCGCGCCGTACTGGCTGAGCCGGTGCCGGACGTGGAAGTTCTGCTCGAAGTGGTGCCGCAGCGGCACGTAGATGAACGGCCGCTGGGTGGCGGTCAGCTCCATCGTCGTGGTCAGCCCGCCCTGCACCACCGCCAGGTCACACGCCGCCAGGTGCCGATAAAGGTCAGGCACGAATCCGTGCAGTTCCAGGCCATTGCGCGACGGCAGCGCGGCCGGGTCGATCCGCGGCCCGGTCACCACGATCATCCTCAGTTCCGGCACGAGCTGCTTCGCGGCCGGATAGGCGGCCACGGCGCGGCGCAGCAGGTCGGTGCCGACACCGGAGCCGCCGACGGTCACCACGCAGATCTTCTCATCAGCGCGGTAGCCGAGCTCGGCGCGGATCGCGGCCCGGTCGGCCACATCGGCGGGATCGTAGCCGGAGATGTAGCCGGCGAACTGGTAGTGCTGCTCCACCCAGTCCCGGATCGGCGGCAGCCCCGCGCCGAAGCGGTCCGGCACTACGTCATCGGGGTTGCCGACGAACACCGCCCGGTCGCGCAGCGCGGGGAACCGCCCGACCTGCTCGATCATCTCCGCGTTGTAGTCCGCGGCCAGCGCCGCCTCCTGGTCGCCGCCGTCGGGCATCGGCAGGTAGCCCACGAAATCGGTCAGCCAGGCGTAGGGCGCCCGCTTGAGCTCGGGGTTCTCGTGCAGGAAGTAGTCCACGTCCCACGCCTCGTCGCCCACCCAGAGGTCGTAATGCTCGTCGGCGACCAGGTCGGAGAACACCATGAAGTTGCTGACCATGATCTCGTCCATGCGCCGCGCCGCCTGGAACACGTGCAGGTCGTGCTCGGCGCATTCGCCCTCCAGATGCCGCGACTCGCTGGCCAGGAACGCCGAGGCCGGGTGGATGCGCTCGCCCCGCCTGGCCAGCAACTCGGTCACCGGATGCTGGGCCAGCCAGTCCACCTGGAGGTCAGGATGCAGCTTACGCAGCTCGTCGGCGATCGCCAGATCCCGCCGCGCGTGCCCGAGCCCGATCGGAGACGACAGGTACAGTACGCGCCGACGGCGGTCCAGCGGCCTGGTCCACCGGCGCGGCCGAGCTGGCTCTGACCGGAACTGATCCGCGAAGTCGCGGATCGCGTGGTTGACGACCACCGGCTCGCGACCGTTCGGGCAGTGCCCGCCACCCGCCACAACCAGCAGCTCGGCTCCAGTCAGTTCGGCGATTCGCTCGCTCCACGACAGCGGCAGGCATCGGTCCTGGTCGCCGTGGATCGCCAGCACCGGGCAGTGCACCTGGCGCAGCAACCGCTCGGTGTCCTCCCTTGAGGAGGACGCTGGCGCCGCATCCTGGCGCGCCAGCATCGTCTCCGGGCTTGTTCCCATCGCCCAGCCCACGCAGTCCTCGCGCAGTTTGGTCGAATGCGGCTCGCACACCAGCTCGCCGAAGAAGAACTCGGCGAAGCCCCGCCAGTCGCGCAGCCAGTAGTGCCGGTTCTCCTTCGCCCAGCCATCGTCGGTGCTAAGTACCTCGTCGAAGTCATAGACGGCCCTGTGAGCCGGGAACGGCATCAACTCGGGTGCCCAGGAGGCGATCGCCACGACGCCGAGGACGCGCTCGGGGTGCATGGCGGCGGTGAGCAGGGAAAACCACCCACTAGAGCTAATCCCCGCTACCACCGCGCTTTCGACGTCACATGCGTCCATTACCGCGACAGTGTCGGCCACGAACTCGGTATCGGCGTACGCGGGAGCTGGCCGAGGTCTGCTGGAGCGGCCGTTTCCGCGGGGATCGATGGTGATGACCCGGAACCGGCGGGATAGGTAGGGCACCTGAGCCTTCCACGCCCGGGAATGCACGATGGGGTCGGTAGGTGCGAAAACGATGGCCGGCGTGCCCTCGCCGAACACCTCGTAGCCGACCTTGACGCCGCCGCGTTCCACGAAACCCTCGGCGTCCGGATACCTGGCCCTCATGGCGCCTCCCTGGTCCTGACCTGTGCACCAGTCCTAGCCGCGTCCATTGCAGTCCGGTTGCAACGCCAGTGCAAGGCTGCGGCCGAGCCTGGGTCCGTAAGCACGTCACGACCCGCGCTCCTGGAGGAAACGTCATGGCCATCGATACCGACAAGCTGCAAGAGTTCCTGGGCCGGTTCGTCGCCGACCTGGGGGCGACCGTCGCCGCGGGCAGCGTGGTGATCGGCCACCGGCTGGGCCTGTACCGGGCGCTCGCCGCCGGGCCAGCCCGCGCCGATGAGCTGGCGGCCCGCACGAAGACCAGCCCGCGTTACCTCGCCGAGTGGCTGGCCGGGCAGGCGGCGGGCGGGTACGTCGAGTACGACCCGGCGACCGGCACCTACTCGATGACCGAAGAGCAGGCGTTCGCGCTGGCCAACCCGGACGGCGACGTCTACATCCCGGGCGCGTTCGTGCTCGCGCTGGGCGCCCTCAACGCCGAGCAGCGCATCGCCGAGGCATTCCGCACCGGCACCGGCATGGGCTGGCACGAGCATGACGAGGGCGTCTTCCTCGGATGCGAGCAGTTCTTCCGGCCCGGCTACGCCGCCAACCTGGTGCCATCGTGGATCCCCGCGCTCGACGGGGTACAAGACAAGCTCCGCGCCGGCGCCAGGGTCGCCGACATCGGCTGCGGGCACGGCGCATCGAGCATCTTGCTCGCCCTCGAGTACCCGAACTCGGCCTTCACCGGCTCGGACTACCACGATCAATCCATCGAGATCGCCCGCAAGCGGGCCGGCGACGCCGGGGTCGCCGACCGGGTGAGCTTCGAGGTCGCGGCGTCCGACGCGTTCTCCGGCACCGGTTACGACCTGGCGGCGACGTTCGACTCCCTGCACGACATGGGCGACCCGCTCGCCGCCGCCCGCCACGTCCGGCAGGCGCTCGCGCCCGACGGCACCTGGCTCATCGTCGAGCCCTATGCCGGCGACACGATTAGCGACAACCTCAACCCGATCGGCCGCATCTACTACGGCGGCTCCGTCCTGCTGTGCGTCCCGAACGCCATGTCACAGGGCGGCGGCTACACGCTCGGGGCCCAAGCCGGCGAGGCCGCCATCCGCCAGCTCGTCACCGATGCTGGGTTCACCCGCTTCCGCCGCGCCGCCGAAACACCGTTCAACCTCGTCTATGAGGCCCGCCCCTAGCCGCCGCGCCGCCGGGACCGAACAGAGCCGTTTTCACGATCGACCCAGGAGCTGGCGGGCCATGACGACGCGCTGGATCTGGTTGGTGCCCTCGTAGATCTGGGTGATCTTCGCGTCGCGCATCATCCGCTCGACCGGGTAGTCGCTGACGTACCCGTAGCCGCCGAGCAGCTGGACGGCGTCCGTGGTGACCTCCATGGCGACGTCGGACGCGAAGCACTTGCAGGCCGACGAGATGAACGTCAGGTCGGCGCTGGGCTCGCCCGCCATAGCCCGGTCCGACCTGGCCGCGGCGGCGTAGGTGAGCTGCCGGGCCGCCTCGACCTTCATCGCCATGTCGGCGAGCATGAACTGGACGCCCTGGAACTCCGCGACTGCCTTGCCGAACTGGCGCCGCTCCTTGACGTAGCCGGCGGCGTAGTCCAGCGCGCCCTGGGCGATGCCGAGCGCCTGCGCGGCGATCGTGATCCTGGTGTGGTCCAGGGTCGCCAGCGCGGTGCGGAACCCGCTGCCCTCCGCGCCGATCATCCGGCTGGCCGGGAGCACGCAATTGTCGAAGTACAGCTCCCTGGTCGGTGACCCCTTGATGCCCAGCTTGTGCTCGGGCGCTCCGAAGGAGAACCCGGAATCACCTTTCTCCACCACGAACGCCGAGATCCCTGCGGCGCCGGCGGACGGATCGGTCACGGCCATCACCGTGTAGTACTCCGAGACGCCTGCGTTCGTGATCCACCGCTTCGTTCCGTTCAGAATGTAGGTCTCCCCGTCGCGGACGGCGCGCGTCTTCATGGCCGCCGCGTCGGAGCCCGCCTCGGGCTCGGACAGCGCGTAGGAGAACATCGCCTCGCCGCGCGCCACCGGCGGCAGGTAGCGCAGCTTGAGCTCCTCGGAGGCGGCGAGCAGCAGCGGCACGGTGCCCAGCTTGTTGACGGCCGGGATCAGCGAGCTGGACGCGCAGGCCCGGGCCACCTCCTCGATGACGATCGCCGTCGCGATCGCGTCAGCGCCGGCGCCGCCGTAGGGCTCCGGGATGTGCACGGCGTGCAGGTCTGCCTTGACCAGGGCGTCGTGGGAGTCCCACGGGAACTCGGCGGCCTGGTCGACCTTGGCGGCGTGCGGCGCGATCCTGGCGTCCGCCAGTGCCCGGACGGACTCGCGGAGGGCTTCGTGCTCGGGGGTCAGGGCGAAGGCGGGAAAGTCGAGGCTCATGACCCCGATGGTAGTTCGCGTTCGCCGCCCAGGCTGGCCCGCAGGGCGGCGCCCTTGGCGCGCGCGGTGTCACCGAGCTGCCGCTGGAATGCCACCATCCGCTGGCGCAGCCGCTCGTCCGACGCGGCAAGGATGCGGACGGCCAGCAGGCCCGCATTCCGGGCGCCGCCGACGGCGACCGTCGCTACCGGGATCCCGGCGGGCATCTGCACGATGGACAGCAGCGAGTCGAGCCCGTCGAGGTGCGCCAGCGGCACCGGCACGCCGATCACCGGCAGCGGGGTGACGGCGGCGAGCATGCCAGGCAGGTGCGCCGCGCCGCCCGCGCCGGCGATGATCACCAGCAAGCCGCGGTCCGCCGCGGCCGAGCCGTAGCTGATCATCTCGCGGGGCATCCGGTGCGCCGACACCACGTCGGCCTCATGCGGCACGTCGAACTCGGCCAGCGCCTCGGCCGCCGCCCGCATCACCGGCCAGTCCGAGTCGCTGCCCATCACCACGCCCACCAGCGGCCGGCCGCTCATCGCCACGCTCCTTGCCCGCTCATGCTTCCGCTTGCCTGCTCATGCTTCCGCTTCCGCCTGGCTGCCGGATGACGGCCGCTCGCCTTCCGCCAATGGCTGCCCGCCTTCCGCTGACGGCAACTCCGTCCCGTGGCTCAGGTAGCTGGCCGCGCGGCTGGCCCGGTCACGGAGCCCCCTCATGTCATCGCCGGTCACCGTGACATGGCCGACCTTCCGCCCCGGCCGCACCACCTTGCCGTAGAGATGGACCTTGACGCCGGGATCGGCGGCCATCACGTGGGTGAGCCGCTCGTACAGGTCCGGATCATCGCCGCCGAGGATATTGACCATCACGGCATGCGGCGCGGCCAGGCCGGGCGCGCCGAGCGGCAGGTTGAGCACCGCCCGCAGATGCTGCTCGAACTGCGAGGTCGCCGATCCCTCAATCGTCCAGTGACCGCAATTGTGCGGCCGCATGGCCAGCTCGTTCACGAGCAGGCCGCGGGAGGTCTCGAACAGCTCCACCGCCAGCAGGCCGGTCACGCCGAGTTCGGCGGCGATCGTGAGCGCCAGCCACTGCGCCTCCGCCCGGCGGCCGGGCGAGAGCCCCGGCGCGGGCGCCAGCACCTCGCGGCAGATGCCGTCCCGCTGCACGGTCTGCACGACGGGGTAGGCGGCGGCCTGGCCGGCCGGCGAGCGCGCGACCAGGGCGGCAAGCTCCCGCTCGAACGCGACATGCTCCTCGGCGATCAGGTCGAGCCCGCGGGCACGGCCGTGCGCCAGCACCCCCGCCGCCTCCCCGGCCGTGCCGCACACCCATACGCCCCGGCCGTCGTATCCGCCGCTGACCGCCTTCAGCACGACGGGCCAGCCGTGAACCTCGGCGAAGCCGGTGATGTCGCCGATGGTCGCCACCGGCGCGAAACGCGGGCAGCCGATGCCCAGCCCGGTGAGCCGCTCCCGCATGGCGCGCTTGTCCTGGGCGAAGCGCAGCGCCCGCGAACCCGGGCGGATTGCCACCCCGGCCTGCTCCAGGGCGTCCAGCCGGCCGCCGGGCACCTGCTCGTGATCGAACGTGACGACGTCGCAGCCTGCCGCGAACGCCAGCAGGTCGCCGCCGTCGCGGTAGTCCCCCAGCCAGGTGCCGGCGCATACCTGGGCGGCGCTCTCCGCCGGGTCCGCCGCGAGCACGCGGAATCCGACGCCAAGGCCTATGGACGCCTGGCAGGTCATCCGGGCCAGCTGACCGCCGCCCACCATCCCGACGACGGGGGCGCGGGGGCCGCCAGCCGCGGTCGGAGGACGGGCGGGCCCGGCGCCGGCTGCCTGTCTCGTCACGCGCGGTAGCCTACGAGGTCCCCGGCCGGCCCGCACTACCCTGCCCCGGCCCGCACTACCCTGCCCCGGCCCGCACTACCCCGCCCCGGCGTGCTCGCGCCGCCATGCCCTGGGCGGCTGGCGTCGCACCGCCCTGCCCGGACCGGACGGCCGGACGGCTCGCGCAACCCCGGCGCCCGGCGGGCCGCGCCTCGCCGGCTGCCGCGCCGGTTGGCAATGATTTGAACGCCGGATGGGCTCACCGTGACCCAGGTAGTACATTCAAATGTACATACACTGACATCGCCCTGACGGCGCGGTGTGCGCCAGCCGACGCCGGAAGGGACGCCGCCAGCCTGTGAGCATCGTCGCGGACCTGCACCGGCGCTTCGCCACGCTGATCGCCGAACTGACCAGGTTCGGCCTCATCGGTACGCTCGGGCTGATCATCGATCTCGGCGGAGCGGCGGCCCTGCACGGCAAGGCCGGATTCGGGCCGCTGATCGCGAAGGCGATCTCCGCGTCGGCGGCCACCGTGGTCTCCTATGCCGGCCACCGGCTCTGGACCTTCCGGCACCGCGCCTGCCAGGGCCTGGTGCGCGGATGGCTGATCTTCTTCGGGCTGAACCTGATCGGCCTGGTGATCTCCCTGCTGGTGATCGCGTTCACCACGAACGTGCTGGGCCAGCGGAGCCTCGCCGCCTACAACGGCGCCCAGGTCGTCGGCGTGCTGCTGGGCATGCTCTTCCGCTACTGGTCCTACAAGAGGTGGGTCTTCCTGGCCTTCGCGCCCGGCCAGGCGGCGCTCCTCCCGGAAGAGGCGAAGCTCACGTCAGCGCCGCAGCCGCTCCCGTGACAACAAGCGGACGCGGGCCCGCCGAAGCGGGCCCGCGTGCTTTCCGGGTTGGGCCGGCTCAGCAGCTTGATGCGCCGAAGCAGCGAACATCGTTGGAAAGGGTGTCCTGATAGGGCGAGTACATGGCCAGCGGCTGGTTGCTGTACTTGTAGTCGTTATGGCCATCGACATAACCAGGCCCGCTGGCCGACCAGTCGATGTTCCAGGCCCCGCCGCTCGAGCCGCCGGTCATCGGGTTGCCGATGACGATCGGCTTGGTGGAATCGGCGCCGCCGATGCCGCTGTCCTGGCCCGCGGTCGGGGCGACGTCCTCGACCAGGTTGGCGCCGTTGTACGGGGACCCTGCGGGATACCCGAAGGCAGTGAAGTTCTCGGTGACCGGCCAGTTCCAGGCGAAGCCGTCCCAGCCGACATCCTGCCCGAGGGTGCGCCCGTTCAGGGTGGAGGTGTTGAACGTCATCGCGGCTTCGTCCTCGGTGAGGTCCCTGTTGTAGTACCAGGCTGAGCTCGTTTCCCATCCACCGTTCCAGGTGAACTCGCCGAACGGGTCGAAGTCCGACACGTTCCCGTTGTAGGCCGGGATGAAGATGGCCGAGCTGTCCACGACTTCGTTGAGCGCCTCGGTGTTCACCAGGCAGTGGCCGGCCGTCCAGACCTCGTTCTCGTTGCTGGTGCCGTTGTGCGAGCCCACCACGGTGCCCGAGCAGGAGTAGCCGCTTCCGTCGTTGTTGAAGAAGAGCCTGCCGTTCAGCTCATAAGGCCATCTCGTGTAGTCGGCCGCGGGGACGTTGAAGCTGGAGTAGGGGTACGGATAGGAGTACCCGTCAGGCCCGGCGCCCGGGCGGCTGCGGGTCACGGCCCGGCCGCGTCCTGCCGGAAGCCCGCCCGGGATGCTGCCAGGCTTCCCGGCCGGGTGAGCCGCCGGAGGCTGCACGTCCGGCCTGGCCCCGGCGTCGATGACGTCAACCGGCTTGGCGGCGCGCAGCCGGGCCGGGGTCCAGTACGCCAGTATCGACTTCTCCTGCTGGAGTCCCGACTTCTGGAGTCCCGGCCGCGAGCCGATCACCCCGGTCACGGAGTGGTGGGCGACCGGGCTGGTGAGCGCGCCAGCTGCCGGGGCTGCGAGCCACGAGCCTGCCAGCGCGCCGGCGGCGAGAACTGCCGGCACGGCGCGGCGAAGACCGGCGCGGTGCGAACCGATTACATTGCGTAGCATTGTCATTCCCCCTGAGTCTGTGGCGCGAGTTGTCTCGCGCCACAGATACAGAGGAACGAGTGGCACGCCAGATACATCACGCGGCAATGATCGGTTGCGCCGGGTTCTCAGGCCGGGCCGCTGACCACGGGCTCCCCGCCGATGCCGGCGTTGTCGCGCGGCAGGAACACGGCGAACACCGCCGGCCTCGGCCTGACCAGGACCACCTGGCCGCCGTCCGCCGCGATGACGGAGCGGGCGAGCGCCAGCCCCAGTCCGGTGCCGCCGGGCCGGCCGCTGACGCTGCGCTCAAAAATCCTCGGCACCAGTTCCCTGGGCACGCCCGGGCCCTCGTCCCTGACCTCGACGACCACCGAACCTGGGGTCTGCGAGGTCCTGATGGTCACCACGCCGGCGCCGTGCACCAGCGCGTTGTCGAGCAGGGTCGCGATCACCTGGGCGGCGCTGCCGGGCGTCACGTAGGCGTGCAGGTTCTTCTCGCCGGTCACCTCCAGCTTCCTGCTCAGCCGCCGGAACGCCGGATCCCATTCGACCACCTGCTGGGCGACAACGTCGTCGACCGAGGCCAGCGCCGGAGTGCCCGCCACCGACCGGCGCGCCACCCTGCCGAGCAGCTGCCCGACCACCTCGGCGAGGCGCTCGGTCTGGGCCAGGGCCGCCGCGCCCTCCTCGCGCACCACGTCAGGGTCGTGCGCGGCCGCGATCATCTCCTCAAGCCGCATCGACAGCGCGGTCAGCGGCGTGCGCAGCTGATGCGAGGCATCAGCGGCGAAGTCGCGGCCGGCCGCCAGCAGGTCCGTGATGCGCTGCGCCGAGTCGTCCAGGCCCTCGGCCACCTGGTCGAGCTCCGGCACCCCGTAGCGGAGCCCCAGCGGGCTGGCGTCGCCCGAGCCGAGCCGGTCCGCTGCCCGCGCGAGCTCCTCCAGCGGCCGGGTCAGCCGCCGCGCCTGCAGGATGGCCAGCGCCACCGCGACGGCGACCGCGAGCAGCGCGAGCGCGCTGATTCCCAGCAGCGCCCTGGCCTGCAGCGCGTCGAGTGCCGAATCATCGGCTTCCACCGTCACCGAGAACGCCCTGGTGACGGCCTGGCCCGTGAGCGTGCCCCCGCGCGGGGGCTTCTTGCCGGCCGAGATCTCGCCGACTGAGTACTGCCGGATCACCACGTACCGGTCGGGCAGCGACCTGGCCACCTGCTCCGCGTTCGGCGGCAGGCCGGAATTGACCCGCGCCTGCAGGTCCCTGGCCAGCGTCGACGCGTCCCGCCGCACCTGCCCGTTCGCCTCGCTGACCTGCAGGCGGTTGATCACGAAAGCAAGCGGCACGCCCAGCAGCAGGACCGCCGCGACGGCCACGGCGAGAGTCGAGATCAGCAGGCGGCGGCGCATCGCTCAGCGTCCGCGCCCGCCATCGGCACCCGCCGCCCGCCACCGCATAGTCAATCCCGGCACCCGCTGTCAGTCGCCGCGCTCGAACCTGAACCCGACGCCCCTGACGGTGGTGATGAAACGCGGGTTATGCGCGTCATCGCCGAGCTTGCGCCGCAGCCAGGAGACATGCATGTCCAGCGTCTTCGTCGAGCCCCACCATTTGCTGTCCCAGACCTGCCGCATGATCTGCTCGCGGGTGACCACCTTCCCCGCCTCGGCCACGAGCAAGGACAGCAGGTCGAACTCCTTCGAGGTGAGATCGATCTCGGCGTCATCGAGCCAGGCCCTGCGGGCGTCGGCGTCGATCCGCACGCCCAGCGCGGCATGCGTCTCCGAGGCGCCCCGGCGGAGTAGCGCGCGGACCCTGGCGAGCAGCTCGGCCAGCCGGAACGGCTTCGTGACATAGTCATCCGCCCCGGCGTCCAGGCCGATCACCGTGTCCACCTCATCCACCCGGGCGGTGAGGATCAGCACGGGCACCGTCTGGCCGTCGGCCCGGATCAGGCGGCAGACCTCCAGCCCGTCGATCTGGGGCAGGCCGATATCGAGCACGATCAGGTCGATTCCGCCGCCGCGCGCCGCCTCAAGCGTGGCGGGCCCGTCGGCGGAAACGCCGACGTCATAGCCCTCGCGCCGCAGCGCCCGCGCGAGTGGCTCGGAGATGGACAGGTCATCCTCGGCGAGCAGCACGCTGGTCATGGTCCGATGGTAAGGCGAGCGGGCGGCATTGCCGAACGCTACGCGCGGAAAGCCGTCATCCCGGCGCGTCAGACCGGGGTCACGCCGTGCCGCCGGCGCGAGAAGGCCCGGTCCTTGCCGCTGGCGGCGGCGAATCTGCGGATCAGCTCGGCCCGCAGATCCTCTGGCTCGACGACATCGTCTACCACTAGCTCACCAGCCAGCCTGAGCACGTCGATGTCGCTCTCGTACTCCGCGCGCAGCCGGCCGGTTTCCTGCTCCCGCGCGGCCGGATCGGTGAGGCCGGCCAGCTTGTGGTAGTACACGGCGTTGATCGCGGCCTCCGCCCCCATGACCGCGATCTTGGCGGTGGGCAGCGCGAGGGTCGCGTCCGGCTCGAAACCGGGCCCGGCCATCGCGTACAGGCCCGCGCCGTAAGCCTTACGGACGATAACGCAGATCTTGGGGACGGTCGCTTCAGCCACAGCACTGATCATCTTGGCGCCATGCCGGATGATCCCCTGCCGCTCGACCGCCGTGCCGACCATGAAGCCAGGCACGTCCGCGAGGAACAGCAGCGGCACGCTGAACGCGTCGCAGAGCTGGATGAAGCGGGCGGCCTTGTCCGCCGAGTCCACGAACAGCACGCCGCCCTTGAACATCGGGTTGCTGGCCACCACGCCGATGACGTGCCCGGCCAGCCGGGCGAATCCGACGACCAGCTCCCTGGCCCACAGCGCGTGGATCTCCAGCAGTGAATCGGCGTCCACCAGGCCGCGCAGGTAACGGCGCATGTCGTAGGACTGGCGCTCGCTGACCGGGATCATCGCGCGCAGGTCCGCCGGCAGCGGCTCGCGGGCCGGGGCGGCCGGCGGCGGCAGCCGCCAGTTGCCCGGCAGGTAGGACAGGTAGCGGCCGACCGCAGCCAGCGCGTCCTGCTCGGAGGCGGCGAGGTGATGGCCGCAGCCGGAGACCGTGCAGTGCATCCGGGCACCGCCCATCTCCTCCAGCGTGGTCTTCTCCCTGACCACCATCTCCACCATCCGCGGGCTGCCCAGGTACATCGAGGCGTTCCCGTCCACCATCGTGACGTAGTCGCAGAACGCCGGGATGTACGCACCGCCGGCCGCCGACGGCCCGAACAGCGCGCATACCTGCGGGATCGAGCCCGAGGCGCGCACCTGGGTATGGAAGATCCGGCCCGCGCCGCGGCGCCCGGGGAACATGTCGACCTGGTCGGTGATCCTGGCCCCGGCCGAGTCCACCAGGTAGACCATCGGGATACCGGAGGCGTACGCCTTCTCGATGATCCGGATGATCTTCTCGACCGTGCGCGCCCCCCAGGAGCCTGCCTTGACCGTGGAGTCGTTGGCCATCAGCGCGACCGGCCGCCCGCCGATGGCGGCGGTGCCGGTGATGACCCCGTCGGCCGGCAGCCCGCCGGAGAGCACGTTCGCGTACCGGCCGTCCTCGGTGAAGCTGCCCTGGTCAGTCAGCAGCGCGATCCGCTCCCTGGCGAACAGCTTGCCACTGGCGGCGGCCGCCTCGTGATACCTGGCCGCGCCCCCCCGCTCGATCCTGGCCCGGATCGCCGGCAGATCCGGGCGGCCCGGAGGCGCTCGGTGGCCAGGATCGCCGGCCGCACCCGGGCTGGCCGCGCTCGATTCGTCGGTCACGATCGCGAGCGTACCGACCGGGACGTCAGGCCGGGGTGATTCGTGTCCGCGGGCCGGCCCTGAGCACCTGTGATGGCAGCTGCCGGCCGATGATCCGCTCCGCGTCGGCGGCGGCGTCGATCATCGCGGCCAGGTCGATGCCGGTCGCCACGCCCATGTCCTCGACCATGTGCACGAGTTCCTCGGTGGCGATGTTGCCGCTGGCGCCCGGCGCGTACGGGCAGCCGCCGAGCCCGCCGACCGACGCGTCGAAGTCGGTCACGCCGAGCTCGAGGGCGGTCAGCACGTTGGCCAGCCCAGTGCCACGGGTGTTGTGGAAATGCAGGTTGAGCGGCACGTCCGGGTAGGCGAGGCGGAACTCGCCGACCAGCTCGCGTACCCGTCGCGGCGTCGCCATGCCGGTCGTGTCGCCGAACGAGACGCTGTCGGCGCCGTCGGCCACCGCCCGGCCGGCCACCCGCACCACCCGGGCCACCGGCACGTCTCCCTCGTACGGGCAGCCCCAGGCCGTTGACACGATCACCTGGCAGGTCGCGCCCCGCTGGTGCGCCCGGTCGATGATCACCGCGATGTCATCAAGGGACTCCTCGGTGCCCCGGTTCACGTTCTTCCTGTTGTGCGTGTCGGACGCCGACACGACGGCCTCGATCTCGGTCAGCCCGCTGTCCAGTGCGCGGGTCGCGCCGCGCAGGTTCGGCACCAGCGCGGAGTACCGCACCGATGGCGCCTTGGTGATCCGCTGCCAGACCTCGCTGGCGTCGGCCATCTGCGGTATCGCCTCCGGCCTGACGAAGGAGACCGCCTCGATCCTGCGCACGCCGGTCGCCGACAGCCGGTCGATCAGCTCGATCTTGGCGTCGGTCGGCACGGGATCCTCGTTCTGCAGCCCGTCCCGCGGGCCGACCTCGCGCACCGAGATGCGCTCGGGCAGATCAGTCACCGCCGGCCTCCGTTCCTCACCCGGCTACTCGCCCGGCCACCGGGGCTGCCGCTTCTGCATGAACGCCGCGATACCCTCTCTTCTATCCCCGGAGAACGCGGCGGCCCGCCAGGCGGCGTCCTCGACCTCAAGCCCGACCGCGAGGCTCACGCCCGAGCCCTGCCTGATGGCCCGCTTGGCGGCACGCACGGCGACCGGCGAGTTGGCTGCGATCTGGCGGGCGAGCGCGAGCGCCTCCCCGGCGGCCGTGCCCGCGGGCACCAGCCTGTCCGCCAGGCCGATCCGGGCCGCCTCGGCGGCGTCGACCTGGCGCCCGGTGAGGACCAGGTCCGCCGCCCTGCCCGGCCCCAGGCGGCGCAGCGCGAGCTGGGTGCCGCCACCGCCGGGCACCAGGCCGACGGTCGTCTCCGGCAGCCCGAACACGGCCGTCTCGTCGGCCACGATCAGGTCGCAGGACAGCGCCAGCTCGCTGCCGCCGCCAAGGGCATATCCGTGCACGGCGGCGATCACCGGCTGCGGCAGGCCGAGCACCGCGCCGAACGCGGCACGGAAGACGGGCCGCTGGGCCAGCAGCTCGGCGTCGCTCATGGCCGCCCGCTCCTTCAGGTCGGCGCCGACGCAGAACGCGCGCTCCCCCGCCGCGGCCAGCACGACGGCCCGGACCTGCCGGTCCGCGCCGACCTCGGCGCACGCCTGCGCCAGCCGCGCGGCCATCTCGGTGCTCAGGGCGTTCATCGCGGCAGGCCGGTCGAGCACGATCTCGCAGATCGCGCCCGCCGCCCCATCGCCGTCATGCCGCCGCACCCGCACGCCATTGACTGACTCCACCTGTGCAGGCTAACGCCAGCCACCCGCCTCAGCCCCGCTGGCCCTGGGCGGCACGGCCCTGGGCGGCACGGCGCTGGGTACGCGGTTTTCGGGTTACTGGCGCTCTTCGCGGGCCAGGCGCGCCTGCTCGTCCTCGACCAGCTGGAAGAGGGTTGCCTGCACCTGCTCCACGGTGGGGATCGCATTCAGCACGAGCTGGCCATGCTCGCCCGCCGATTCCACCACCAGCCGGCCGCAGCCGAGCAGCCGGTCGATCAGGCCGTGCGAGAACGAGACGTCGCTGATCCTGATCAGCGGGAAATCGCGGCCGGATCTGGACAGGATGCCCCGGCGCAGCCGCAGCCGGCGGGTGGTCAGCTCGTAGGTTGTCGTCCGCCAGCGCAGCAGCGGGACGACGAACCAGATGATGATCGCGACCAGGGCGACCACGCCGATGGCCAGCCTGGCTATCTCGCTGGCGGACGACGGGAGCAAGATCAGCGCCGTGATGGCCGCCGCGATCACCACGATCAGGATCAGCAGCGGCCGCAGCAGCGTCTTCCAGTGCGGGTGCAGCTGCAGCACGAAGCGCTCGCCCTCGGTCAGGGAGCCCTGGCTGGCCATAGGCCACATCGTGACACGTATCACGGGTCGGCGGGAGCCCGACTCACGGTGTGGCCGGAACGCGACGCTTCACCGGAGGTGAATCACATCGCCGGCGCTCACCGGGACCAGCCCTGATGCCGCGGCGACCACCAGCCTGCCCGTCTCGTCCACGTCCTGCGCCGTCCCGGTCAGGAGCTGCCCGCCGGGCAGCGACACCCGGACCACGCGGCCGATTGTCCCGCTCAGCCGGAGGTATTCCGGCCGGAGGCCGCAGGCGCTCGCATCGCCCCGCGCCGCACCCGGCGCGGGGCCCGTCCAGGCCAGGTACCAGCGTTCCAGCCCGGCGAGCACGCGGGCCAGCAGGCGTTCCCTGTCCAGGCCGGCGGCGCCGGCCAGCACGAGCGACGTCGCTCCGGGCGCCGGCATCTCGTGCTGGCTGGTGGACACGTTGATCCCGGTTCCCACCACGATCGCGTCGCCGGACTGCTCGGCCAGGATGCCGGCCACCTTCGCGCCGCGCACCAGCACGTCGTTGGGCCACTTCAGGCGGGCGTCCAGGCCGGTCTCGGCCCTGATCGCGCCGGCCACCGCCACCCCGGCGAGCAACGGCACCCACCCTCTGCTGGCGGGCGGCATGTCACCCGGCCGCAGCAGCACCGAGAACGTCAGCGCGGCCCGCGGCGGGCTGGCCCAGCGCCGTCCCATCCGGCCGCGGCCCGCGGTCTGCGACTCGGCGACGAGCACGATGCCGTGCGGAGCCCCGTTCCCAGCCTCGGCGAGCAGATCCGCGTTCGTCGAGCCGGTCTGGGTCACGACTCGCACATCACGCCACAGGGATCCGGGCAGGATCAGCGCGCCGCGCAGGGCTGTCTCGCTCAGTGCCGCGCGAACCGCGGCAGCCGCGGGCGCGCGGGGGCCGACCGCAGGTCTGTCAGGCATCTCACCCGCTATTGTCAGGTGCCGGAGTAACCTGCATCGCGGCGGGTGCCAGCAGCGAGACACGGCAGGTGATCAGGGCCGCCGGATTACGGACCGCCAGTGGCTGCCGTGAACATAGCAAATCCGCCGGAAGCATGCCAGCACCGATGGATCCGCCGAAAGCAGCTGGGCTCCGCCGAGAGGAGTCGGAGATCGTCCGAGAGGAGTCGGAGATCGTCGTGCCTGACCTCAAGCTCAACGAGGAACGCGACAAGCAGGAGCAGGCCGTCGCCGAGGCCGGCGGGCCAGCGGAGGCCCCGCGAGCGCGG
>Ga0302314_10002303_pt1 | contig 35427 bp, 30 predicted proteins | sample III_Palsa_N2_3_FD_200533 | JGI IMG/M metagenome (GOLD analysis project Ga0302314, IMG submission 200533) | Peat permafrost microbial communities from Stordalen Mire near Abisko, Sweden - III_Palsa_N2_3 | ecosystem: Environmental > Terrestrial > Soil > Palsa > Peat permafrost | place: Sweden...
CCTTGGCGTATTTTTCCCCGAACTCGGCAGCCAGCGCGGCGCCGACCGGCACGAGATAGTCGCCCGGGTAAAAACCCTCGGGGATTTCGCCGATGTCCTCGCCGAGCGCCTCGCGGTAGCGCAGATGGACCGAGCGGCCGAGCGTCTGGACCTGCGAGCCGGCGTCGTTGACATAATATTCGCGCGTCACCGGATGGCCGACGAAGGCGAACAGGCTGGCGAGCGCATCGCCCACTACCGCGCCGCGGCAATGCCCCATATGCATCGGCCCGGTCGGGTTGGCGGAGACATATTCGACGTTGACGCGGTGCCCCGCGCCCGCGGTCGAGCGGCCATAGTCGCCACGCTGCGTCAGGATCGTCGCCAGCTCGTCGTGCCATACGCCGGGCGCGAGCCGCAGGTTGACGAAGCCCGGCCCCGCGATCTCGACACCGGTGACGCCATCGATCGCCTCGAGCTTGGGCACCAGCAAGGCGGCCAGCGCGCGCGGGTTGGTGCCGGCGGGCTTGGCGAGCACCATCGCCGCGTTGGTCGACAGGTCGCCGTGGCTCGCATCGCGCGGCGGCTCGATCGACACCGCGCGGCGCGACAGCCCGGCGGGAATCGCGCCCTCGGCTTCGAGGCTGTCGAGGATGCGGCCGATCTCGTCGGCGAAACGGATGTAGAGCGTCACGATGGCGTGTTCCGGCTTCTTCTGCTGGCGGTGCGGGCCTGCGCCTTAGCGTGGGGCGTCCCGGGGGGCAAACATGCCGCGCGCGGGAAGCGGTGGAATATGCCGGTGCGTCGCTCTAAGAGAGCCGCACCGCCGCCTAGAGGACACGCCATTGCCCGTCGATCCCGCCGCCTACACGCACTGGACCTCGCTCGGGCTGTCGCCGGTCGCGCTGTCGATCGGCTTCTTCCAGCTGCGCTGGTATTCGCTCGCCTATATTGCGGGGATCATGCTCGGCTGGGGCTATGTGCTCAAGCTGATCGCGCAGCCGGGTGCGCCGATGGCGCGGCGGCACGTCGACGATTTCGTGTTCTGGGCGACGCTGGCGGTGATCCTGGGCGGTCGGCTCGGTTATATCCTGTTCTACAATCTCGCCGAATATCTGCGTCATCCGCTCGACATGCTCAAGGTGTGGGAGGGCGGCATGTCGTTCCACGGCGCGACGCTCGCGGTGGCGCTGGCGATCGTGTTCTTCTGCCGCCGCAACGGCCTCAGCATCCTGCGCTTCGCCGACTATATCGCGGTGGTCGCGCCGATCGGGCTGTTCTTCGGGCGGATCGCCAATTTCGTCAACGGCGAGCTGTGGGGCAAGGTGACCGACGTGCCGTGGGCGATCGTCTTCCCCGATGCCGGGCCCTACCCGCGCCACCCGAGTGAGCTTTACGAGGCGGGGCTCGAGGGACTGGTGCTCTTCGTCGTGCTCAGCCTGCTGTTCTGGCGATCGAAGACCGCGCGCTATCAGCCTGGCCTGCTCACCGGCGTGTTCCTTACCGGCTACGGCGCGTTCCGCTTCTTCGTCGAGTTCTTCCGCGAGCCCGACCAGCAGTTCGCGGGCACCTTCTTCTCGACCACGCTGCACATGGGGCAGCTGCTCGACCTACCGATGTTGATCTTCGGCATCTATCTGATCGCTACCGCCCGCGGGCGGCGCGTGCGCGTCGAGCCGTTTGCCGGAAGTGCCAGCGTCGCCTGAGCCGATGCCCGCTGCTCTCGCCGACCGGCTGCGGCGGCTGATCGCGGGCGGCGGGCAGATCCCGCTCGCGCATTACATGGCGCTCGCGAACGCGCATTATTATGCGACGCGCGATCCGCTGGGCACGGGCGGCGACTTCACCACCGCGCCCGAGATCAGCCAGATGTTCGGCGAGTTGATCGGGCTGTGGTGCGCGGATCTTTGGTCGCGCGCGGGCGCTGGTGACGTCGCCTATGTCGAGCTCGGGCCGGGGCGCGGGACGCTCGCTGCCGACGCATTGCGCGCGATGGCCAAGGCAGGGCTCGCGCCCGCCGTCCACCTCGTCGAGACCAGCCCGGTACTGACCGAGCGGCAACGCCAGGCCGTGCCCGGCGCGGTCCACCACTACGGCATCGCCACGCTGCCCGACGACCGGCCGCTGATCGTCGTCGCCAACGAGTTCTTCGACGCGCTGCCGGTCCGCCAGCTGGTCCGCACCCTCGACGGCGGCTGGCGCGAGCGGATGGTGACGCTCGACGGCGAGCGCTTCGTCACCACCGTCGGCGAACAGCGGTTCGACGCAGTGATCCCGGAAGCGTTGCGCGACGGCGACACGATCGAGACCTCGCCCGTCGCGACCGGAATCCTGCGCGAACTCGCGGCGCGGATCGTCGCCCAAGGCGGCGCGCTGCTCGCGATCGACTATGGCTATGAGGGGCCGCTCGCCGGCGACACGCTGCAGGCGGTGCGGGGCCACGCCTTCGCCGATCCGTTCGCCGCACCCGGCGAGCAGGACCTGACCGCGCATGTCGATTTCGCCGCGCTCGCCGAGGCGGCGATTGCCGAAGGTGCGGTCGCCTACCCGATCGTGCCGCAGGGCGCGTTGCTCGAGGCGCTGGGCGTCGCCGCACGCGCCGCCGCGCTCGCGCGCGCCGCGCCGGGCCGGGCCGCCGAGATCGAGGCCGCACGCCACCGGCTCGTCGCGCCCGACGCGATGGGGACGCTGTTCAAGGCGCTCGCGCTGACCGCGCCGGGCTGGCCGACCCCCGCCGGATTCGAGAGAGGACCCGCATGATCGTCTATCGCGACGCCACGCCCGGCGATGCCGCGGCACTGGTCGCATTGTTCGCGCGCAGCTTCACCGACACGTTCGGCGCGCTGTACGATCCCGCGGACCTCGCCGCCTTCCTTGCCGGCCACACCGTGGCGCATTGGGACGCGCAGCTCGCCGATCCGGCCTATGCGATCCGCGTCGGCGAGGCCGACGGCGTAGCCGCCGCCTTCGCCAAGCTCGGCCCGCCGTCGCTCCCGGTCGAGCGGACCCGCCCCTCGATCGAGCTGCGCCAGCTCTATCTGCTGTCCGCGCACAAGGGCAGCGGCGCGGCGCAGGCGGCGATGGACTGGGCGATCGCGACCGCCCGCGCGCGCGGCGCGCAGGACCTGTTCCTGTCGGTCTATATCGACAATCATCGCGCACGTCGGTTCTACGAACGCTATGGGTTCGAGCGCGTCGGCAGCTACCGTTTCATGGTCGGCGCCCACGCCGACGAGGATGATCTGATGAGGCTCGCGCTATGACGATCGAGGCGACGATCGGGGCGACGATCGAGACGATCCGCGCCGATGCGCTCGGCGGCGTGCCGCACGGCTTCTTCGGACGGCGCGATGGCGTGTCGACGGGAATCTATGCCGGGCTCAACGTCGGCCTCGGATCGGACGACGATCACGCCGCAGTGGTCGAGAACCGCCGCCGCGCCGCGCACGCGGTCAAGCCGGGTGCGACGCTGGTGACGGTCCATCAAGTCCACAGCGCACTGTGCGTCGTCGCCGCGCCGGTGGCGGACGATGCGCGCGCAAAAGCCGATGCGCTGGTCACCGACCGTCCCGATCTGTTGATCGGCGTGCTCGCGGCGGATTGCGTGCCGGTGCTGTTCGCCGACGTCGAGGCGGGCGTCGTCGGCGCGGCGCATGCCGGCTGGAAGGGCGCGATCGGCGGGGTCGTCGCCTCCACCGTCGCGGCGATGGAGGCGCTGGGCGCGCAGCGCGAGCGCATCGCCGCGGCGATCGGCCCGTGCATCGCCAAGCGCAGCTACGAGGTCGACGATGGCTTCCTGGCGCGCTTCTGCACGGACGATCCCGAGAACGAGCGCTTCTTCCTCGACGGCCGCGCGGGCCATCATCAGTTCGACATCGAGGCCTATGTCGCGTCGCGCTGCGCGCTCGCGGGGCTGCGCCGGATCGAGGCGCTCGGGCTCGACACCTATTCGGACGAACAACGCTTCTTCAGCTACCGCCGCGCCACGCATCGCGGAGAGCCCGGCTATGGGCGGCAGATCGCGATCATCGGGATCTAGGTCTTTCCACGAAGCCGTCCGGTTCCCCGGCGAAAGCCGGGGCCCAGGCCCCACCGCTCTCAGCGAGCGTTTCGTCCGCTACATGATACGGGCCTGGGCCCCGGCTTTCGCCGGGGAACGGCCTGCGCCGGCGCTGCTCACCCCTTGGTCGCGAGTTCCTCGGGCGCGGTCAGCGTGGCGACGATCCAGCCATTGCCGTCGGGATCGGAGAGCATCGTGAACCGCCCCCAGGGCTGCTCGTCGACCGGCGTGACGGTGACGCCCAGTCCTTGGAGCCGCGCATGTTCCGCATTGATGTCGGCGACATGCACCATCAGCCCCTGCACCCCGCCCGGCGGCATCTTGTCGAACCAGGTGACGAGCGCGATCGTCGCTCCGCCGGTCTTGGGCTGGAGTTGGATCCAGCGCATCTCCGGCCCCATCGGCATGTCGCGGAGCAGATCGAAGTTCATCGTCTCGGTGTAGAAGGTCAAAGCGGCAGACGGGTCGGAAACAGGTATCGACACGATCGCGATCGGCATCGGAAAGTCCCCCCAGTTCGGCTAGGGGTGCGATCATAGCGCAAAAGCGCCTCGAATCCGAGAGAGAGATCGCATGACCGACACCAACATCCCCGAGACCGAAGCCGATCTGTCCGGCGCCACCCCGCGCCGCCGCCCCAAGAACCCCGTGCTCGAAGTCGGCGGCCGCCGGCTCAGCCCCTCGACGCTGATGATGGGCCACGCCTTCGATCCGATGCTGTCCGAAGGATCGCTGAAACCCCCGATCTTCCTGACCTCGACCTTCGTGTTCGAGAATGCGGCGGCGGGAAAGCGCCATTTCGAGGGCGTCACCGGCAAGCGGCCGGGCGGCGCCGAAGGCCTCGTCTATTCGCGCTTCAACGGCCCCAACCAGGAGATCCTCGAGGATCGCCTCGGCATCTGGGACGACGCGGAGGATGCGCTGGTCTTCTCGTCGGGCATGTCGGCGATCGCGACGATGCTGCTCGCCTTGGTCAAGCCCGGCGACGTGATCGTCCATTCGGCGCCGCTCTATGCCGCGACCGAGACGCTGATCGGCCGCATCCTCGGTCGCTTCGGCGTGACCTTCCTCGATTTCCCGGCAGGCGCCACCGAGATCGAGATCGAGGCCATGGTCGCGCGTGCGAAGGAGCAGGGCCATGTCTCGCTGATCTACCTCGAAAGCCCCGCCAACCCAACCAACGCGCTGGTCGACGTCGAGGCGGTGGCGCGCGTCCGCGACCGGCTGTTCGCCAACGACGAGGCCAAGCCGCCGATCGCGATCGACAACACCTTCCTGGGCCCCTTGTGGCAGCAGCCGCTCAAGCAGGGCGCGGACCTGATCATCTACAGCCTGACCAAATATGCCGGCGGCCACAGCGATCTGGTCGCGGGCGGGGTGACGGGCAGCAAGGCGGCGATCAACCCGATCCGGATGATGCGCAACACGATCGGCACGATCACCGATCCGCATTCGGCGTGGATGCTGCTGCGCAGCCTCGAGACGCTCGAACTGCGCATGAGCCGCGCGGGCGAGAACGCTGTCAAGGTGTGCGAGTTCTTCCGCCATCACCCCAAGGTGGAGAGCGTCGGCTATCTCGGCTTCCTCGAAGCCGGCACGCGCCAGCGCGACATCTACGATCGTCATTGCACGGGCGCGGGATCGACCTTCTCGCTCTACCTCAAGGGCGGCGAGCGCGAGAGCTTCGCCTTCCTCGACGCGCTCAAGATCGCCAAGCTCGCGGTCAGCCTGGGCGGCACCGAGACGCTGGCTTCGGCCCCTGCGGCGATGACGCATCTCTCGGTGCCCGATGCGCGCAAGCAGGAGCTCGGCATCACCGACAATCTGGTGCGGATCTCGGTGGGCGTCGAGAATGCCGACGACCTGATCGCCGACTTCGACCAGGCGCTGAAGGCGGTGTGAAGCCCGAACCATGCTGAGCCTCTCCCTCCGGGAGAGGGTTGGGTGAGGGGCTCCAGCCTCGGAGGTGGGACGCGCCGGCTGCGCCGTCGCTCCCCCTCACCCCAACCCTCTCCCCGCCGGGGAGAGGGAGACTACAGACCCCACTCAACCACGGGCCACCCCCGCTCGGTCGCGAGCGCCCGCATCTTCGCGCTCGGATTGGCGGCGACCGGCTCGTCCGCCCATTCCATCACCGGCGCGTCCGAGGCGTGATCCGAGTAGAAGCGGACGCGGACGTCCCCGCGCGCGATCCCCTCGTGCGCCATCCACGCCTCGATCATCCGCAGCTTGGCGGGGCCATAGGCGTTCTCGCCGTCGATCTTGGCGGTCACGCGCGCGTCGAGCCCGATGATCGAATTGGTCGCGATCAGATCGTCGAAGCCGAGCTTGTCCGCGATCGCCTGGACGTAGAGCCGGTAGGACGCGGTCGCGAGCACCAGCCGGCGGCCCGCCGCGCGATCCTCGGCGATCTGGCGCAGCGCGCCGGGCAGCGTATTGTAGCGCAGCGTGCGCTCGGCGAAGCTCGCGGTGAGCGGCGCGAGGTGCTTCGCGCTGATGTGGCGGCCGAGCAGGATCGCCTGGTTGATCTCCTTGAGCCGCGCGCGCGTCATCAGCCGGCAGGCGAAGCCCAGCATCGCCAGCCCCGACAGCGGCAACAGCAGCAATCGCCACGGCGCGCGGCTCAGCGCCGCATGCATCAGGAAACCGGTGAAGGTGCCGACACGCGTGATCGTGCGATCCATGTCGTAGATCGCGACTTCGGGCAGTCCGTCGCTCATGCGAGAACACCCCGTTCCCCGGCGAAAGCCGGGGTCCGGGCCCCACCGACAAAGGATACGCTACGCCCGCCAAATGCTCCGGGCCTGGGCCCCGGCGTACGCCGGGGAACAAGAAGGTTCATGCTCGCCCCTCCAGCACGGCTTCGGCAAGCTCCAGATCGGCGAGCTTGTCGACATCGACCGCGGCAAGCGGATCGGACAGCCCGACGATGCGCACCTTCGCGCCGAGCTTGCGCCCCGCCCGCGCGACCGCATCGTGGATCGTGATCGTGCGGGTGACCGCGCGCACCAACAGCCCGACGCCGAACTTGGCGATCAGCTTCCAGCCCTTCTTGCGATCCTGCTCGACCGACGCCCAGGCCCCGATCACCGGTAGCGCCGAGGGGCCCGCGAAATAGAACAGGTTGGCGCCGCTCCAATCGCCCTTGCGGAAGCGCAGCCACGTCCGCTTGGTGTCCGGGAAGCGCGCTTCGACGATCGCCCGCTCGACCATGCCGACGGCGACGTCAGCGCCCGCCGCGCCCACCAGGAATTCGGCGATCGTCGCGGGCGTCAGCAGCGCGTGGTCGGCGGTGGTGACGAACAGCGGGAACGGCGCCTCGCCGCTTTCCAGCGCGGCCGCGATCGAACGCGCGATACCGTCGCCCGAGCGCAGATAGCCGATGCGCGGATCGGCAGGCAGCACCGCGGCGATCGGATCGACATCCTGCGTCATCACCCGGATCGCGCCGATCGCGTCGGTGGCGAGCAAGGTCGTCACCACGCGCGCCACCATCGGCGTGCCCGCGACGGGGATCAGCGCCTTGAGCGTCTCGCCGCGCGTCGCCGCCAGCGCGTCGACACCGGGCCGGCGTCCGGCGAGCAGCACGGCGGTCATACGCCGGTCGTCCGGGGCGGCGATGGTGCGGTCCATGGTTCTTGTCTCCCTGACGCGGTGCTTTGGCAGGTTTGTCGGCCGGGCGCATCCGTTGAAGCGCACCACGCTTCCGCGCTTGCCGGGCGTAACGATCTGCCGCATTTAGGCGCGTAGATGACAGCCCCGGCCGCCGACTTCACCCAGGACGATCGCACGCTCCGCTTCACGGGCGAGTGGACGCTGTCGCGGCTGGGCAACGTGCCGGCGCGGCTCGAAAAGCTCGACGGCGCGCCCGACACGGTCGACATGTCGGGCGTCGAGCGGATCGACACGGTCGGCGCATGGCTCGTCCACCGGCTGCGACGCGATCATGACGTCCGGATCGAGGGCGCCAGCGAGAAGGCCGACGATCTCATCCAGAAGGTCGGCCAGGTCGACCGGCCGTTCCAGATCAAGCCCGACGAACTTCCCTCCTTCCAGCGTTCGCTCGCCCGGATCGGCAAATCGACGATCACCGCGGGCCATACGGTGGTCGGCCTGCTCGCCTTCTTCGGCGAGACGCTGATCGCGGTCTGGCAAATGATCCTCAATCCCAAGCGTTTCCGCGGCAATGCGGTGATCCGCCAGTTCGAGGTGGTCGGCGTCGACGCGCTCGCGATCGTCGGGCTGATGAGCTTCCTGATCGGCATCGTCATCGCGCAGCAGGGCGCGATCCAACTCCGCCAGTTCGGCGCAGAGGTCTATACGATCAACCTCGTCGGGCGGCTCACCTTTCGCGAGCTCGGCGTGCTGATGACCGCGATCATGGTCGCGGGCCGTTCGGGCTCCGCCTTCGCCGCGCAGATCGGATCGATGCGGCTCGCCGAAGAGGTCGACGCGATGCGCACGCTCGGACTGTCGCCGATGGAGTCGCTGGTGCTGCCGCGCGTGACGGCGGCGATCCTGATGATGCCCGTGCTGGCCTTCTACGCCGCGATGATGGCGCTGATCGGCGGCGGGCTGTTCAGCTGGTTCGCGCTCAACCTGCCCCCCGTCACCTTCGTCGCGCGCATCCGCGAGGTCGTGCCGATGACCGACGTCTATCAGGGGCTGATCAAGGCGCCGGTGTTCGGGCTGATCATCTCGATGGCGGGCTGCTTCCAGGGCATGCAGGTCGAAGGCAGTGCCGAATCGGTGGGTCTCAGGACGACATCGGCGGTCGTCCAGTCGATCTTTCTCGTGATCGTGCTCGACGCCTTCTTCGCGGTCTTCTTCGCATCGATCGGGTGGATATGAGCGTCGCCGTCAAAGCCGCACCGGATGCGCAGGCCGACGGAGACGACATCGTCATCCGCGTCCACGATCTCACCAATCGCTTCGGCGCGCAGGTCGTCCACGAGCATCTCGATCTCGATGTCCGTCGCGGCGAGATACTGGGCGTCGTCGGCGGATCGGGCACGGGCAAGTCGGTGCTGATGCGCTCGATCATCGGGCTCCAGCAGCCGGCGTCGGGCGAGATCGACGTGTTCGGCGAATCGATGGGCGACCGCACCGACGCGCAGGCCAAGGAGGTTCGCCGCCGCTGGGGTGTGCTGTTCCAGAACGGCGCGCTGTTCTCGACGCTCACGGTGGCCGAGAACGTGCAGGTGCCGATCCGCGAATATTATCCTGCGCTCGACCAGGTGCTGCTCGACGAGATCGCCTCCTACAAGATCGTCGCGACCGGGCTGCCGGCGGAAAGCTCGAGCAAGTTCCCGTCCGAACTGTCGGGCGGCATGCGCAAGCGCGCCGGGCTCGCCCGCGCGCTGGCGATCGATCCCGAGCTGCTGTTCCTCGACGAGCCGACCGCCGGCCTCGATCCGATCGGCGCCGAGGCGTTCGACGCGCTGATCAAGGCGCTGCGCGATCTGCTGGGCCTCACCGTCTTCCTGATCACGCACGATCTCGACACGCTGCACGCGATCTGCGACCGCGTCGCGGTGCTCGCGGACAAGCGGGTGGTCGCGGTCGGCACGATCGAGGAATTGCTGGCGCTGGACCATCCGTGGATCCAGGAATATTTCAACGGCCCGCGCGGTCGCGCCGCGGCGCAATCGAAGGAGCGCGGCATGATCGCGGACGAGGAGCGGCGCGCGCAGTTGATGGCGGTGAACCGCGAAGCGATGAGCGGCGAGATCGGCGCGACCGAACAGAATGAAGACGGGGGCAAGGCAGAGTAATGGAGACGCGCTCGAATCATGTGCTCGTCGGCGGGGTCGTACTCGGCATCCTGGCGGCCGCGCTCGCCTTCCTGATCTGGATGAGCCAGGTCGGCAACGGCCACCAGCAGCGCTACGACATCTTCTTCCCCAATTCGGTCGATGGTCTGGCCAAGGGATCGGTGGTCGCCTTCTCGGGCGTGCCCGTCGGCAAGATCGACGACATCAAGCTGCTCCCCGACAGCCCCGAGCTGGTCCGCGTCCGCATCTCGGTCGACGAGAACACGCCGATCCTGAAGGGCACCACCGCGACGGTCGCCGGCGTAGGCTTCACCGGGGTCAGCCAGATCAACCTGAGCGGCGCGCAGAAGGGTCAGCCGCCGATCACCGACGTCGGGCCGTTCGGCGTGCCCGTGATCCCGACCAAGCCGGGTACGCTCGCGGGGCTGCTCAATTCGGCGCCCGAGCTGCTCAACAAGCTGTCGGTGCTCGAGACCAAGCTCACCATGCTGCTCGACGACCGCAACCAGAATTCGGTCCACCACATCCTCGCCAACGTCGACAGCCTGACCAGCGATCTCGCAGCGCAAGGCCCGCAGCTTCGCCAGACGCTGCAGGGTGTCCAGACGACCGTGAAGCAGGCCGGCGACGCGGCCGCGCAGATCAGCAAGCTCGCGGGCAACGCCAACGATCTGCTCGACAAGCAGGGCCGTCCGCTGATGAGCGACCTGCGCGACGCGGCGCATTCGGCCAAGCAGAGCGCGGACAATCTCAACGGCATGATCAGCGACGCCAAGCCCGGCATCAATCAGCTCACCACGCAGACCGCGCCGCAGATCGACCAGCTTGTCCGCAACCTCTCCGATATGGCCGAGGCGCTGACGCAGACCGCCGCCAAGCTCAATTCGGGCGGCGCAGGCGGCGTGCTCGGCGGCAAGCGCCTGCCCGATTACAAGCCGCACAAATGAGGACGACCATGCGCCAGATGCGCCGACCCATCCCGCTGCTGGGGCTGCTGCCCGCGCTCGCGCTCGCAGGCTGCATCAGCCTCGGCCCCAAGACGCCCACCGAGCTGTTGCGGCTTACGCCCGCGCAGACCGCACCTGCCGACACCGGCGAGGCGGTCGCCGCGGGTCGCGCGGTGACGGTGGCCTATCCGCTCGCGCCGATGGAGCTGGCGGCGGTGCGCGTGCCCGTGCGATCGGGGCCGACGACGCTCGCCTACGTCAAGGACGTGACCTGGGCGGACACGCCCGCGCACCTGTTCCGCGACCTCCTCGCCGAGACGATCCGCGCGCGCACCGATCGCCCCGTGCTCGATCCGCGCGACTATCATCTGGCGCCGGGGCTGCGGCTGACCGGACGTATCCAGCAGTTCGGGCTCGACGGCGACACGATGCAGGTGACGATGGTCTACGACGCGACGCTCGAGCGCGCCGGTGGCGGCATCGCAACGCGCCGCTTCACCGCAAGCGCGCCGGCAAGCGCGGCGACATCGGCGGGGGTGTCGCCGGCACTCAACACCGTTGCCAATCAAGTCGCGCAGCAGGTCGCCGACTGGCTGGGGCGGTAGGGAGCAGGGTCGTTCCCCGGCGAAAGCCGGGGTCCAGGCCCGTAGCCTGTAGCGGGCGCGGCGTTTCCATAGATAGCTGGGCCTGGGCCCCGGCGTTCGCCGGGGAACAGCTGAGAGTTATGCCAGGCTCTTCGACGCCTGCTCGAACACGTCCTTGCTCAAGCCCGGCGCCGCGGTGATCCGCTCGAGCTCCGCCTTCATCAGCGCCGAGCGTGCCGGCTCCATCCGCCGCCAGCGCCCGAACGGCCCGACCAGCCGCGCCGCCGATTGCGGGTTGAGCGCGTCGGCGGCGAGAATCATGTCCGCGACGAAGCGGTAGCCGCGCCCCGAGGGGTGATGGAAGGCATATTGGTTGGCCGCGAACGCGCCGACCAGCGCGCGCATCCGATTGGGGTTGGACAGTGTGAAGTCGGCATGCGCCGCCAGCGCCTCGACCGCCTCGGGCGTATCCTCGCGCGCCGACAGCGCCTGCGTGGTGAACCATTTGTCGAGCACCAGCGCATCGTGCGCGTAGCGACCGTGGAAGGCGGCGAGCGCGACGTCGCGCTCGGGCGCGGTGCCGCTCGCGAGCACGCCGAGCGCGCCCATGCGATCGGTCATGTTGTCCGCCCCGTCATATTGCGCGAGCGCCAGCGTCGACGCGTCCGCCGCCTCGCCGGCCGCCAGATAGGACAGCGCGACCGAGCGCAACCGCCGCGATCCCTTGCCCGACGGCGTATATTCGAAGCGATTGGCGGCGCTCGCGGCATAAGCGGCGCGCCATTCCGCGGCGAGTTCGCGACCGAGCCGAAGCCGCAGCGCCTCGCGCGCGCGGCGGATCGCGGCGGGATCAATCATGGCGAGCTGGTCGCCGAGAAACGCCTCGGTCGGCAGCAGCACCGCTTCCGCCACGAAGGCGGGATCGAGCGCGACATCGGCGAGCGTATGGCGCACCGCGGCGATCACGGGCGCGGGATCCGACACTCGGCCGTCGATTGCGGCGAGCAGCGTCTCGACCATCAGTTGCTGCATCGCCTCGAACCGCGCGAACGGATCGTCGTCATGCGCCGACAGGAAGGCGAGATCGGCGGTGGTGCGATTGGTCTCGACGATCACCGGCGCCGAGAAGCAGCGGTTGATCGACAGCACCGGCTGCTCGTCGATGCCGTCGAACAGGATTTCGGCACGGTCGGTGCCGAGCACATGCACGCGCTCGGCGACGATCGCAGCGCCGCTGCGGGCGCCGAACAGCGCGAGCCGGATCGGCAAGGGCATCGGCCGCTTGTCGGGCTGGCCCGGCGTCGGCGGCACGATCTGCTCGAGCAGGAGAGTCGCCCGCGCCGTGTCTGCGTCATGCGTCAGCGTCGCCTTGAGCCGCGGCGTGCCCGCCTGCGAATACCAGCGGCGGAAATCGGAAAAGTCCGCACCATTGGCGTCTTCCATGCTCGCGACGAAATCCTCGCAGGTCGCTGCCGTCCCGTCGTTGCGATCGAAATAGAGGTCGCTGCCCTGCCGGAAGCCATCGGCACCCAGCATGGTGTGCATCATGCGGATGATCTCGGCACCCTTGTTGTAGATCGTCGCGGTGTAGAAGTTGCTGATCTCCATATAGGAGTCCGGCCGGATCGGGTGCGCCAGAGGCCCACCGTCCTCCGGGAATTGCGCCGCGCGCAGCACCCGCACATCCTCGATCCGCTTGACCGCCGCGCTGCCCTGATCGGCCGAGAACTCCTGGTCGCGAAAGACGGTGAAGCCCTCCTTGAGCGACAGCTGGAACCAGTCGCGGCAGGTCACGCGGTTGCCCGACCAATTGTGAAAATATTCGTGCGCTACGACCCCCGCGATCGCGTCGTAATCGGCATCGGTCGCGGTCTCGGGGTCTGCAAGAATGTAGCGCGAGTTGAAGATGTTGAGGCCCTTATTCTCCATCGCGCCAAAGTTGAAGTCGGCGACCGCGACGATGTTGAAGATGCCCAGATCATATTCGCGGCCATAGACGCGTTCGTCCCACGCCATCGCCGCCTTGAGCGCCGCCATCGCATGATCGGTGCGCGGCAGGTCCGCCTCGCGCACCCAAATACCCAGTTCGACCGTCCTGCCTGACATGGTGACGAAGCTGTCGCGATTGGCCTGGAGGTTGCCCGCCACCATCGCGAACAGGTAGCAGGGCTTGGGGAAGGGATCGGACCATAAGGCCCAATGCCGCCCCTCGCCGGCATCGCCCTCGCCGACGCGGTCGCCATTGGCGAGCAGCACCGGATAGGCGCCGCGATCCGCGGTCATCCGCACGGTGTAGCGGCTAAGCACGTCGGGGCGATCGGGGAAGAAGGTGATGCGCCGAAAACCCTGCGCCTCGCACTGTGTGCACAGCAGCCCGCCCGAGGCGTAGAGCCCCATCAGCTGCGTGTTCTTCTCCGGCGCGAGCAGCACCTCGGTCTCGACGACATGCGCGTCGCCGGGCAGATCGATCAGAAGCTGCTCCGCTTCGATCGACCATTCGCTCGCGTCCAGCGTACGGCCATCGACGATCACCGCCAGCGGTCGCATCCCCGGCGCACCATCGAGCGCGAGCGGGCCGCCCGGCGCCTCGGGTGCATCGTTGCGCACGACATCGAGCCGCGCGCGCACCCGCGTCTCGGCGGGATCGAGATCGACGTCGAGATGCACCGTCGGCACCAGCCACGCCGGCGGGCGGTAGTCACGGCGGAGGATCGGGGCGGGCGGGGTCGCGATGGCGGCGTGCTGGTCCATGAAGGCCTTCTAGGGATGGGATAAGGCGGTTACAACGAACGCAATGACTACAATCCTCATCTTCGGTCTCGGCTATACCGCGTCCCGTCTCGCAACCCGCTTGCGTGCAGAAGGCTGGCAGGTGATCGCCACGCGCCGCGCGGCAGGGCCGGGCGTCCTCGCCTTCGACGACGGGAACGGCGTGCGCATGGCGATCGCGGCCGCGACGCATATCCTCTCCTCGGTGCCACCCGACGAAGCCGGGATCGATCCGGTGCTGCGACGCTATGGCGCATTGCTCACCGCCGCGCCGGCGCGCTGGATCGGCTATCTCTCGTCGACCGGCGTCTACGGCGATGCCGGCGGCGCCTGGGTCGACGAGTCCGCACCGAGAGGCACCGGTCGCCGCCCCGCCCGCGTCGCCGCCGATGCCGCGTGGCAGGCGTTGCGCGACGATGCGCGCGTCTTTCGCCTGCCTGGCATCTACGGCCCCGGCCGCTCCGCACTCGATCGCGTCCGCGCGGGTCGCGCGCACCGCGTCGACCTGCCCGAACAGGTGTTCAGCCGCATCCACATCGACGACATCGTGTCCGGCGTGATCGCGTCGTTCGATGGGCCGCCCGGCGTCTACAACATCGCCGACGACCGGCCGAGCAGCCAGAATGCGGTGATCGAGGAGGCGTCCCGCCTGCTCCGCCTGGCGCCACCGCCGCTCAAGGCGGTCGAAGACGCTTCGCTCTCGCCGATGGCACGCGGCTTCTATGCGGAGAACCGCCGCGTCGCCAATGGCAAGGCGCGGCGCCTGCTCGGCTGGGCTCCGCGCTTCGCCGACTATCGCAGCGGCTTGGCCGACTGTCTCGCCTGCAGCGCGACGAACAGCCCGGCGAGCGACAGCAGGCAGCCGACGATCGCCTCGGGCGACCAGCGATACCCCTCGAACAGCGTCGACAGCCCCATCGCCAGCCCCGGGCTCAGCACGCTGGTATAGGCGGCACGCCCCGGCCCGATCGCGCGGATGACGTAGAAATAGCAGGTGAACGCCAGCGCCGATCCGATCAGCCCGAGATAGAGGACGCCCACCCAATAATCGGGATGCGGATCGAAGGCGGGCGGCCCGTCCATCGCCCAGGCCGACACCGCATCGAACAGCACGCCCCACACCATCCCCCAGGCGATCAGCGCGGCGACGGGGACGGCGCGCGCCGCCTTGCTCGCCTGCGCGACGTTGGCGATCGACGAAAACAGCACGCCGAGCAGCGACCAGCCGATCCCCGTCCAGATCGCGCCGCGCAAATGCGGCACGGCGGCGAGTTCGTGCGCGAACAGCAGCACCAGCCCGATCGTCGCGACGCCCGATCCCAGCAGGAAGGCGCGCGACACGCCCTGCTTGAGGAAGACCCAGGCGAATAGCGCATTGGGTACGATCAGCAGTGCGAACAGCACCGCGACCAGCCCCGATGTCACCGTCCGCTCGGCGAGATAGACACAGAAATAGTTGAGCGCATATTGCGCGACGCCGTAGACCAGCGCGAGGCCATGCTCACGCGCCGTGAACCGCAGCCGGGCGCCGGTGACGCGCGCATAGGCCACCATCGCCACCGCCGCGACCAGGAAGCGGTAGGTGACGGACCACGCCGGCGGCACGATTCCGAGCTGGCTGTGAATCACCAGCCATGTCGACGACCAGATGAGTGTGCATAGGATGAACGGGATCGCGACACGCGCACGACGCCCTGCGTCGAGCGGACGGGTGTCGGTCAGTTGCTCGGTCACGCCCATCGCCCGTTCGTGCCGAGCGAAGTCGAAGCGCAGTCAACGCCGGCGCATGGCCTTCGACTGCCCTCAGGCCGAACGGAGGCAGGCGTGCGCATCAGGGCAGCGCGCGGATCGCCGCTGCGAGCGCGTCGATCTCGGCCGCCGGCTGATCCCACGAGGTCACCAGCCGCGCCTCGTCCTCGCCCCAGTCGTAGAAGTCGAAGCCGCCCGCACGCAGCGTCGCCGCCTCGTCCGCGGTCAACCGCAGGAACAGCTCGTTGGCCTCGACCGGGTAGCGCAGCCGCGCACCCGCCGCCGCCGCGATCGTCGCCGCACCCGCATTGGCGGCGCGCGCATTGTCGAGCCAGCGATCCTCCTCGAGCAACGCCAGTATCTGCGCCGCCTGATAGCGGCCCTTGGAATTGAGATGCCCCGCGCGCTTGCGGCGGATCTTGGCGACCTCGACCAGATCGGTGCGGAAGAAGACCAGCGCCTCCGCCGACAGCCCGCCGTTCTTGACGAAGCCGAAGCTCAGCGCATCCACCCCCGCGCGCCACGTAACGTCGCCGGGATGGCAGCCGAGCGTCGCGATCGCATTGGCGAAACGCGCGCCGTCCATATGCAGGCCGAGCCCATGTCCGCGCGCGACCTCGCCCAGCACCGCGACCTCGTCGGGGGTATAGACGAGGCCATATTCGGTTGCGTTCGTAATCGACAGCGCGTGCGGCTGGACGCGGTGGACATCGGCACGGATCGCCTTGCGCGCCGCCGTCACCATCTCCGGCGTCAGCTTGGCGCCCTCGCCTTCGAGCGGCATCAGCTTGGCGCCGTGCGTGAAAAATTCGGGCGCGCCGGCCTCGTCGGCGTTGATGTGCGCCTCCGCGTGGCAGAACACGCCGCCGTGCGGGGGCACCATCGCGGCGAGCGCGAGACAATTCGCCGCCGTCCCCGTCGACACCCACAGCGCCGCGCAGGGCGTGCCGAACAGATCGGAGAAGACGCCGTCGAGCCGCTGGCTCAGCGCATCGCCATCATAGGCGGTATCGACATGATTGGCGGCGATCATCGCCTCCAGCACGGCGGGAGAGACGGCGGCGGCGTTGTCGGAGAAGAAGCGCATGATCGGCCCTTGCGGGGACGCGGCGCTTGCGTCAACCACCACACGCAGGCGGAGGAGATGAGCGTGGGCGGCTGGACGATCGGCATCATCGGCGGCTCGGGCCTCTATGCGCTGGACGGGCTGTCCGACGCGCGCTGGCACGAGGTGACGACGCCGTGGGGGGCGCCATCCGATCGCATCCTCGAAGGCCGCATCGGCGACACCCGCCTGCTGTTCCTGCCACGCCACGGCGCCGGCCACCGCATTCCGCCCGCCGAGATCAACGCGCGCGCCAATATCGATGCGTTGAAGCGCCTCGGCGCGACCGACATTCTCGCGATCTCGTCGGTGGGCTCGCTGCGCGAAGAGCTGCCGCCGGGCACGTTCACGGTGGTCGAGCAGTTCATCGATCGCACCGTCGCGCGGCCCGCCAGCTTCTTCGGCACCGGCCTCGTCGCGCACGTCTCGCTCGCCGATCCCGTCTGCGAGCGCCTCTCCGCCTTCGCCGCCGAGGCGACCAAGCAGGCCGGCGGCGAGGTCGCCACGGGCGCAACCTATCTGGCGATGGAAGGCCCGCAATTCTCGACTCGCGCGGAAAGCCTCGTCTATCGGCAATGGGGCGCCGACGTGATCGGGATGACCGCGATGCCCGAGGCGCGGCTCGCGCGCGAGGCGGAGCTGCCCTATGCGCTCATCGGCATGGTCACCGACTATGACTGCTGGCGCGAGGACGAGGCGGGCGTCGTCGCCGCCGACGTCGTCGCGCAGATGCACGCCAACGCCGCGATCGCACGCCGCCTGATCGCGGCGTTCGCGACCGCGCTGCCGGCGGAGCGCACGCCCTCGCCGATCGACACCGTGCTCGACCAGGCGATCCTGACCGCGCCTACCGCACGCGATCCGGCGGTAGTCGCGAAGCTGGAGGCGATCCTGGCGCGGATGGCAGACGGATCGAGCTAACACCTGCCAGGCACGCCCGGGCCCGCGGCTTCCGGGCGCCGTTCGTTGCGCGCGTGCGACGGACGATCCTGCTGCAAGCGCTGCAGGAATCGTCGACTGGCGCCGGTCGTCGGCTTGTCTTATGCCCAACGCCGTTCGCGCGGCTCAATCGAGGTATTCCATGGCGCTCGTCAAGAAATCGACCCTCGGCCCGCGGGGCGTCGCCGGGGCAAGATCCGGCGCACCGCAGGGCGAGATCGTCTCGCCTCCGCAATCGAAGGCGCCGGTGCGCGGCAGGGCGGCCAAGCCCCGTACGGTGGGCGCCGTCGAACAGATCGAGCAGGCAACGCAGGAACTGGCCAGCGGTATCGGCGAGGCATCGGCCGCCGTCTCCGAATTGCAGCGTTCGATGGACCAGATCTCCAGCGGTGCGGAAGAGGCCGCCGGTGCGGCACAGGAATCGCTAGGGCTGATGACCGAACTCAGCGCGGGCTTCCGGGATGGCCGGGAACGCGCCGAGGCGGCACGCCGTCAAACCGAGTCGGTGCAGCTCGCATTCATCGAGGTCGGCGCCCAGATCGACATGTCGGTGGCGGCGATCGAATTGAACGCCGAACGACAGCTGTCGACCGTCGATATCATCATCTCGCTCGAGACCGCCGCGGGCAGCATCGGCGAGATCGGTCAGGCGGTTGCCGACATTTCCGATCAGACGAGCCTGCTTGCGCTGAATGCCACGATCGAGGCGGCGCGAGCGGGTAGCGACGGCGCGGGGTTCGCCGTGGTCGCCGACGAGGTTCGGGCCTTGGCCGAGTCATCGGAAGTCAGCGCGAGCGAGATCCAGATGCTTGCCGGAAGCGTCGCGACCGAGGTGCGTTCGATCGCCGAGCGCATCCGCAGTTCGTCGGCACTCGCCACGAGCGAGGCCGATGCGGGTCGCCAGGTGGTCCGCCAGCTCGAAGGCGAACGCGATAAGCTCGCCGCGCTCAGCCGGGGCGCGCAGGAGCTGCTGACGGCATCGGTCGAGGCCGAGACCGCGGTCCGCGAGGCAGAGCGCGGCGCCGAGCAGGTCGCGAGCGCTTCCGAAGAGCAGTCGGCTGCTGCTGCCGAGGCGCAGCAGGCGATCGAACAGCAGAGCGCGTCGCTAGAGGAGAGCCAGCAGACTGCCGAGGCGCTCGGTCGGCTGGTGCAGGATCTGCGTACGGACGACAGCGATGCCGCCGCAGTCGAGCAGATGGCGGCTGCCGCCGAAGAACTGTCGGCGACCGTCCAGCAATTGTCGGGCGCCTCCAGCGAGATACTTGTTGCGATCGAGCAGATCGGCCGGGGCGCTCAAGTCCAGGCAGCGGCGACGCTCGAGGCCAATGCCGCGATGGCGCAGATCGAGCAAGCCGCCGAGCTTTGGCAAGAGCGCGCCACCGCTGCCGCGGAGCGTATCACGTCGGTTGTCGCCTCCGTCGGCGACAACCGCATTGTGATCGACAGACTGGCGACAGGCGTCGAGAACGCGCTTCGCGAAGTCGGCACGGTGCTCGATCTTCTGACAGCGTTGAATGGATCGAGCCGGCGTATCGAAAAGATCGTCGACGGGCTGGCCCTGGTATCGATCCAGACCAACATGCTGGCGGTAAGCGGCGCAGTGGAGGCCACGCGGGCAGGCGATGCCGGGCGGGGATTTGCGACCGTCGCTGGCGATATTCGCAAGCTCTCGCGCGAGTCCGCGCTCAACGCCGAACGCGCGAAGGACGTGGTGCGCACGATTCAGGACGAGATCGGCGCCGTCCGTTGCGATCTCGAGCAGGTCGTCGGCTCGGCCGAATCGGAAATCGGCCGAAACCGCGCGGTCGTCGAGCGCACCGGACTGATCACCGCCGATCTGGACGATGCGCGTTCCGCGAACGAGGCGATCCTCCTGAGCAGCGAAGCCATATTGCGGTCGGTCCGCGAGGTGCGCAGCGGCACCGGGCAAATCGCGGAAGCGGCCGAACGCGCGTCGTCGGCGGCCAGCCAGGCCGCCATCGCCGCGCGCGAACAGTCGCAGAGCGCCGAGGAACTCGCGGCGGCGATCGAGGAAATCGCCTCGATCGCCGCCGTCCTCATCGTCAACCCGGCCTGACCGCCATGTCGGGCGCAGCCCCAGATACGCACGGCCAGCGGCTGTCCTTCAGCGTCGCGGGCGAACGCTATGGCCTGCCCGCCGGGCGCGTCCGGGAAGTGATGCGAATGCCGAAGCTGGCGCGAGTGCCGCACGCGCCGCCCAGTCTGCTCGGCCTGGCGAATTTCCGGGGTTCGGTATTGCCCGTGCTGTCCTTCGCCACGCTCAACGATCTGCCGCGCGGACTCGAAACGCGCGTGATCCTGCTGGCGGGCGAAAATCCGGTCGGGATCGCGGTCGACGAGGTCAATGCACTGGTTTCCGGGGTGGGCGCCGCTGCGCCGCGCGACGTCGAGATCGACACGCTGATCGCGAAGAGCCTGACCGGCCAAAGCGCGCGGCGGTCTCGCGGCATGGGCATCGCCGCGTCGGGGCCGACGACGGCGGCACGGGAAGACGAGGTCCCGCTCGTGGTGTTCGCGCTCGGCGCCCAGGAGTTCGCACTGCCGCTCGGCGCGGTCGAGGAAATCGTTCGTATTCCCGAAACGGTGACGCTGATGCCGAACGGCGACGCCGCGGTTGCCGGCAGCATCACGGTACGCGGCGCGCTCCTGCCGTTGCTATCGCTCGAAGCGTTGCTCGCCCTGCCGGCGCAAACCGACAGACGCCGGGCGAGGATCGTGATCGTGCGGATCGGCACGCACCGGGTCGGGCTCGTGGTCGACGCGATGCGCGCGATCATCCGCGTCGGCGAAAGCCAGATCGACCCGGTGCCGGACGTGCTTTCCCGCGGCGCAAGCGAGACGCGCATCCAGGCGATCTGTCGTCTCGATTCCGGCAGGCGCCTGATATCGGTGCTCGCGGCCGAACATCTGCTGCGCGAGGACATCACCGCCCGTCTGCTGCAAGGGGGCAAGGGACAGGACATGACGGTGACCGAACGGCTGGACGACGCGTCGGAGCAGTTCCTGATATTCCGGATCGGCGAGGACGAGTTCGCGCTTCCGATCGCTTCGGTAGAGGAAGTGGCGACGCTGCCGCCCAGACTGACCAGACTGCCCAAGGCGCCGAGCTTCGTGCAGGGCCTGATGAACCTGCGGGGCAGCGTCGTGCCCGTCATCGATCAGGTGCGGCGGTTCAGCGGTGTCGCAGCGGAAGGCCGCAAACGGCGCGTCGTCGTGGTGCGGATCGGCGAGCTCCTGGCAGGTTTCATCGTCGATGCGGTAACCGAGGTGCTGCAGATCCCCACAAGCGCCATACGCGCCGCCCCCGAGCTCGAGACCGAAGGCGCACACATTTTCGATCGCGTGGCGAATCTGGAGGAGCAGCAGCGCATCCTGTTGATCGTATCGCCACGCGAACTACTGGATCGCGCCGAGCGCGACATGCTCGCCGCGCTCGGCAAGAAGGGCAAAGTCGGCAGCTCGTGATCAGACTTTTGATCGTCGACGACTCGCCGCTGATGCGGCGTCTGCTGACCGCAATCTTCGCCGACGTCGGCGATTTCGTGATCGCGGTCGCGCGCACTGCGGCCGAGGCGCTCGATATGCTCCCGGTCTTTGCGCCCGATGTCGTGACGCTCGACATTCACATGCCCGGCATGAACGGCCTCGCATGCCTCGATCAGATCATGCTGCGGCGTCCCTGCCCCGTCGTGATGGTGTCGTCGCTGACCGCGGAGGGCGCTGCCGAAACGCTGGAAGCCATGGCGCTCGGCGCGGTCGATTTCGTCGCTAAGCCGCGTGGCGCGGTGTCGCTCGAGATCGACACGATCGCACCGCTATTGGTCGAGAAGGTGCGCAATGCCGCCAAGGCACGGATTTCGCGAACCGCGCGACTGGCCGAACGGCTTCGCGCGCGCACTGGCACGAGCGGCACACGCGCCGCTACCCGAACTGGAACACGACCACCGGGATCGACTACGCGCAATAGCCTTTCACCGCCGCCGAGCCTCGATCCGTTGCCCGCCGAAGGCGTCGTACTCGTCGGATGCTCGACCGGTGGCCCGCCTGCGCTCGACGAGCTTCTCGGAAACCTGCCGGCCGACTTTCCCTGGCCGATCGTCGTCGCGCAGCACATGCCGGCCAGTTTTACAGGCGCGTTGGCGCGGCGGCTCGACAAATTCTGCGCGCTGGCGATCAGCGAGGTCTCCGCGCCCACACCACTTGCCGCCGGCCAGGTCTACATCGGGCGCGGCGATGCCGACGTCGTCCTTTCGCGGCGCGGAACACGCCTCGTCGCGATGGCGGCGCCGAGTAGCGCGGATTATCACTGGCATCCGAGCGTCGATCGGCTCGTCGACAGTGCGCTCACGCTCCTCGGCCCCGAACAGATCATTGGCGTGTTGATGACCGGCATGGGCGCGGATGGGGCGAAGACGATGAACGAGCTGCACGACAAGGGCGGCAGGACGATCGCGGAATCTGCCGAAACGGCGGTGGTGTGGGGCATGCCGGGCGCGTTGGTCGCCGCCGGCGGAGCAGACGCGGTCGTGCCGCTCGAGCAGATCGCCGGCACGCTTCTGGCGCTGGTCCGACGATGACCGCCGCGTCGGGTCTACTCGTCGATCATGTCCAGCTGTCGCCGGGCGAACTGCAGCGCGTCGTCGAGCTGGTCTATCGTTGGACCGGAATGACCTTCGGCGAGAGCAAGCGCTATTATATCGAGCGTCGGATCACCGAGCGGATGAAGCGCACCGGTCACGGCCTTGCGCGCGACTACCTGGTGGCGTTGGCGGCGGACGCCGATGAACGCGAGGCCCTGATCAACGCCTTTACGATCAACGAAACCTATTTCTACCGCGAGGATCATCAGCTCGCGGCGCTCAGTCGCGAGATCTTGCCGGAACTCGTCAAGACGCGGCGTCCGGGCGATCTCATACGCATCTGGTCGATGCCCTGCTCGACGGGCGAGGAGGCCTATTCGATCGCGATCTGGTTGCTCGAGAACTGGCCGCTGGTCGATGCCTACCATGTCGAGATCATCGGATCCGACATCGATACCGCGGCGCTCGAACAGGCCAGAGCCGGCCGCTATGCCGCACGATCGCTCGCGCGGCTGCCGGCGGAACTGGTCGACACCTATTTCGAGGCCGACGATCATCATCGCCGCAAGATCATCGACGATCTTCGCGAATCGGTCAGGTTCACGCCCGTCAATCTGATCGACAGCAGCTCGGTCGCCAGCCAGGGCCGCTTCGACGTCATCCTGTGCCGCAACCTGCTGATCTACTTCGATGCGGCCGCGCGCAGGCAGGCCGCCGACAATCTGTTCGAGAGCCTCAACGCCGGCGGATTCCTGTGTCTCGGACATAGCGAGTCGATGACGCGGATCAGCGACCGCTTCACAGTCTCTCGCCTCGAGGACGCAATCGTCTATCGTCGGCCGTGATGGACGAACTGCTCGAGCAATTCCTGATCGAAGGACGCGACCTTGTCGAGCAGGCGCAGGCCGGTCTCGCCCGCATAACGCTCGACGCGCGAGACGCCGCCGCAATCGACGGCGTCTTTCGTGCGGTCCACACGCTCAAGGGGTCGGTCGGCCTGTTCGACATGGCGCCGGCGGAGCGTCTGTTGCACGCCGCCGAAGACTGTCTCGAGCGCGCGCGCAAACATGACGAGGCGCTCGACCCGGGCATCGTGGAAGCGCTCGTCGAAGCCCTCGACCAGACCGATCGCTGGATCGATCAGCTCGAGCGCGACGGCAGGCTCGATGACGCGGCCGGGCCGATTTCGGCAGTGTTGCTGGGTCGCTTTCGTAGCGACGAAGACGTTGCCGACGCCGTCGTCGCCGGGGCGCCGCCTCCGGCTTGGCTCGCGCCCTTGATGGATCGTCAGGGCAATGGGGACGCCGGAGCCGCCGTGCCACGCACCGGCTTTCGTTATGCGCCCGACCCGGACTGTTTCTTTCGCGGCGAAGACCCGCTGGCGATCGCCGGCGCCGTTCCGGACTTATTGGCGCTCTCGATCGCACCGGCCGGCGAAGGTTGGCCGTCGCTGGCGTCGATCGAGCCATTCACCTGCTTCTCGGTCATCGAGGGGCTGAGCGCGGCGTCCTTCGAGCATGTGCAGGCTGCGTTCCGGATGGTGCCCGATCAGGTCGTCGTCGCCGCGATTGACCCGTCCGATTCCGCGACCTCGCCCGATACGGCGGAAGGATCCGGCCCCGCCGCCAATGTGCTGCGTGTCGAGGCGGATCGCGTCGACGCGCTCGCGGACGGCCTCGGCGAGCTGATCGTGGCGAGCAACGCGCTTTCGTCGATCATCCAGAGCGCCAAGGAGATCGACCACGACCTCGCTATCCGGCTGCGCGCCGGGCAGGCCCGGATCGATCACAGCATCGCCGGCCTGCACCGGACCGTCTCCGCTGTCCGGATGGTGTCGCTGGCCCCGTCGCTCCGGCGGTTTCCGCGCATGGTGCGCGAGATCGCCGCGCAACTCGGCAAGCCGATACGCTTCGAGCTCGTCGGCGAAGCGGTCGAGGTGGACAAGCAGATTGCCGACGGTCTGTTCGAGCCGCTCCTCCATCTTGTGCGCAACGCGCTCGATCACGGCATCGAGGCCCCCGACCGCCGCGTCGCAGCCAGCAAACCCGCCGAGGGCAAGCTCACGCTGGACATCGCCCGCGAAGGCGAGGCGATCCTGGTATCGCTGTCGGATGACGGCGCCGGCATAGACCCCGATCATATCCGCCGCGTCGCGATCGCCCGGGGGCTGATGACGCCCGAGGCGGCGGAGGCGTGCCCGGATGCCGCCGCGACCCGCCTGATCTTCGCGCGCGGCTTCTCGACCGCCGAGGCCGTGACGGGCGTGTCGGGCCGCGGCATCGGCATGGACGCCGTGCTGGCCGCGGTCGAGCGGCTGCGCGGTTCGATCGAGATCGACAGCATTCCGGGGCGAGGCACGACCTTCCTGCTCCGGCTGCCCGCCAATGCGATCACGACGCGATTGCTCGTGATCGATGTCGGCAGCGATCGCTACGGCATCCCGTTGGACCACATCGTCGAGACCGTGCGGATCGATAGCGACAAGCTCGTGCCGCTGGGCGCAGGGCGTGTGTTCGTCCTTCGCGACCGGGTCATACCCGTTCTCAGCCTGGCCACGCTACTGGGGTCGACGGAATGTCCCGCACCGGTTGCGAAGCTGCTCGTGACGCGGTCGGCAGGAGAGCCGGTCGCGGTGCGTGTCGATGCGATCGCCGAGCGGATCGATACGCTCGTGCGGCCGCCTGCCGGGCTATTGGCATCGCTTCACGGCGTGACGGGCACGACGCTCACCGCCGACGGCAGCGTGCTGCTCGTCCTCGATCTGCCGGAACTCGTGGCATGACCGTCCGCGTCGCAGATGGCATGATCCATCTCGAGGGCCGGTGCCTAGTCGAGGATGCCGAACCGCTGCTGGTCGCGCTCCAGGATCATGACGGACCGACGGTGAACCTCGAGAAGGCGGTTCGACTTCATCTCGCTGTCGTGCAGATCCTCGTCGCCACCAAACCTGTGTTAATAGGCGGGTCATCGGATACGGTATTCGGGCGCTTCCTGCTGTCGATGTTAGCGTGACGGAGAGATTCGGTGGTGTATCTGCGCCGGTAACGACGATAGAGGACTGCGCTACTTATCGGGCGAGCGAGGTATTGGATGCCGATTAACGTTCTGATTGTTGATGATAGCAAGCTGGCGCGGATCGTTGCGGGGAAGGCGCTCGCGCGCTTGCAGCCAAGCTGGACCAAGGCGGAAGCCGGCAGCGCGGCTGAGGCGATGGAATTGTTCGGTCGCCTGCATTTCGATCTCGCGCTCATCGATTTTAACATGACCGAAAAGGACGGGCTCCAACTGGCGGCCGAGTTTCGCGCCCTCCGCCCGGAAATGCCGATCGCGATCATCACGGCGAACATTCAGGACGAGATCATCGCGCGTGCGCGCGAGATCGGCGCGACATTCGTGGCAAAGCCGGTGACGGCAGACGGAATCGAGGGATTCCTGTCCGGTGCGGCCTTGCGTCTAAGAACGTCTCGGACATGATCCCGGAGAGCGTCTCGCTTGGCGAACTCGAGCGGGATGCGCTCACCGAGATCGTGAACATCGGTGTAAGCCGCGCCGCTTCGAGCCTGCGCAAGATGATCGGCGATCATGTCACCTTGTCGGTGCCGTCGATCGATGTCGTCAGCCAGCGTCGCGCCGCCAGATTGATCAGCGAGCGCGAAGTCACCGAACTCGTCGCGGTGCGCCAGGGGTTCAGCGGCCCGTTTTCCGGACGCGCGCTGCTGATATTTCCCGAGACGAATAGCCTGGAGCTGGTGCGCGCGGTGACCGGCGGCGAACTGAGCGCGGCCGAAGTGCTGGAGATCGAGCACGAAGCGCTTGCCGAAACCGGCAACGTCATCCTCAACAGCTGCCTTGCCACGATGGCAAACATGCTCAAGCGTTCGCTCTCGATGACGATTCCCGAAGTGTTGCGCGGCTCCGGCGCGACCTTGTTCGAAATCGACGACGACATGCCGGCGGATGGGCTGGTGCTGTTCCTCTATATCGATTTCGCTGTCCGCAAGCGTGATATCCGGGGCTACATCGCCATGATCATGGACCTGCCGTCGCTCGAAACGCTCAAGTCGTTGCTCGACGAATTTATCGAACGCGTCGTCAACGACGATGCCTGACCGGTTGCCCGGCGTGGAGACCGGCCAAATCCTTTCCACGCTCGCGGCCGCCGGTGCCAGCGGTAGCTGGGACTGGGACATCGCCGCAGGACGGCTGTTCGTGGATGCCCGCTTTGCCGAGCTTTACGGTCTCGATCCGGCAGCGGCCTCCAGCGGGCTGCCGACACGGACTTTTTTCGAGGCGATCCACCCCGACGATCGGTCGCGCATGCGGATCGCGGTGGCGGGCATGGTCGCGGGTGCCGAGCTCTTCTCGAAGGAATTCCGGATCGTCGCGCCCGACGGCACGACGCTCTGGATGCACGGCCGCGGCCAGAGTCATCTCGGTGCCGATGACGAGCCGTTGCGTTTCACCGGACTGCTGGTCGACGTCACGGAGCGCAAGCGCGCGGAAGAGCGGCTGCGTGTCGCGCAGATCGCCGGCGGCATCGGCAGCTTCGAATATATCGACGGCTTCGCGACGGCCGTCGTGTCGCCCCAATTCTGTCGGCTGCTCGGGCTTCACCCGGCCAATGCGCTTCCCGTCCAGACGATCAACAGTGTCCTGAGGGATGGCGACGGGCCGCTCATTCCCGATTCTCATCGCGGTCCCCCTCCGGAATCGCTCGACGCCGAATTCTGCGTGGTACGCAGCGACGACCAGGAGCGCCGCTGGATCGCCCGCCGCGGCGAAGTGGTGCGCGAGGGATCGGGATATCGGCTGATCGGGGTGATCTACGACGTCACCCAGGCAAAGGATCAGGAAGCGCATCTGCGGGAGCTCGCCGATACGCTCGAGATGCGCGTCGAGAGCGAGGTCGCCGAGCGACGCCAAGCCGAGGAAGCACTGCGCCAGTCGCAGAAGATGGAAGCGGTCGGCCAGCTGACCGGCGGCATCGCGCATGATTTCAACAATCTCCTGACGATCATCATCGGCAATATCGACACCGTCATTCGCCGTTTCGACCCCGGGGCAGATCCGCGGGCGCGCCGCTCGCTCGAGAATGCCTTGAAAGGCGCCGAGCGGGCGGCCTCGCTGACCCAGCGGTTGCTCGCCTTCTCCAGACGTCAGCCGCTCGATCCAAAGCCGATAGATGTGGACCGCCTGCTTCATGGCATGTCGGATCTGCTGACCCGATCGATCCCCGAAGCGATCGGGATCGCGATCGTCGCTGCGCCCGATGTCTGGACGATCGAGGCCGACCCGCATCAGCTCGAAAACGTGCTTCTGAATCTGGCGGTGAACGCGCGGGATGCGATGCCCAATGGCGGCGAGCTGACGATCGAGGCACGCAACCACGTCTTCGCCGCCGGCCAGCCGATCCCCGACGGGTTGAGCGAAGGCGCCTACGTGGCGATCTCGGTGGCCGATACCGGCATCGGCATGTCCGCGGACACCATAGCGCGGGTATTCGATCCCTTCTTCACCACCAAGGAAGTTGGGAAAGGGACCGGGCTTGGCCTCTCGATGGTCTATGGCTTCGTCAAACAGAGCGGCGGCCATGTCGCGATCGAATCGGTCGTGGGCGAAGGCACGACCGTTTCGATTTTCCTGAAGCGGCAGGTCGACACCCGATCCGTCGTGGTCGAGCTCGAAACGCATGAGCCGCAGCCCGGCAGTCCATCGGAAACGATACTTCTCGTCGAGGACGACGACGATGTTCGGGCTTATGCGGTCGGCATTCTTCGCGAGCTGAATTACCGGGTGATCGAGGCCCATGACGGCGCTGCGGCGCTGCGTCTGCTCGAACGGCAGGACAGCGCCGTTCGACTGCTGCTGACGGATGTCGTCATGCCCAAGATGTCGGGGCAGGAACTGGCGGACCTCGCCCAGAAGCTTCAGCCGGACTTAAGGGTGCTCTTCACCTCGGGCTACACCCGCGAGGCCATAATGCGGGATGGCCGGCTCGAGCCGGGCGTCGACCTGCTCTTGAAGCCGTTCACCTTCGTGACGCTCGCCGCCAAAGTCCGCGACCTGCTCGATCGATAGAAGCGATTCCGCAGATACGTCGCGAGCCAGTTCGGCTCGTATCTCGATGCGCCGCCGAAAGGGCCGAACGGCGTTACTCGCCTATTTCTCCGTCGCCCTTATACTTGATCTCGAGAAACCGGTTCTGCGTCGCGAGCGCCTTCAGGTCGTCGTCCGCCAGTCGCGCGTTCATGCGGGCGATCTCCTCGCCGATCGTGCCGAGCCCTTCGCTGAGCTGCTTGTCGGGCGAGGGGCCGCCGTTGAGCGGCTGGCGACGCAAGGACGGCGGGACGCGCTGATAGCCGCGGATCAGTTCGGGAAGCTCGTCGCCGATCAGCCGGCGTGCCTCGAGCGCCTCGGGCAGCTTGGGGTCGAGCCCGGCGAGCTGCGGCGCGATCGCGGCCAGGCTGAGCGACAGCTGGTCGAGCTGACGCTGCGCAGGCGCGGGAAGCGCCGGGCGCTGCTTTTCGAGCCAGTCCTCGGTCTGCGCGGGGAGCGCGGCGATGTCGCTGGTCGCGAGCCGCTCCGGGGTTGGGGCGGGCTGCGCCGACCAGAGGATGATCGCGGTCGCCGCGAGCGCCATCGCGATCAGCATCGCAAGGAAGCCGAACGGGCCGATGCCGTGCGGCAGGATCAGCCCTGCCACCATCGCGACCGCGAGGATCGCGACACAGGCGAGTATGATGCGCTTGGCGATCCGGCGGAACGCGGCGGCGCGCCGCTCGCGACGGCGACGCGACGCCGCGCGGCCTTCGGGCGAGATCCGTCGCAGGAAATCGGCGGCGTGCTCGATGATGTCGTCCGATCCCGCCATCAATCGAGCCTGAACGCGTCTTCGCGGGCCGATGACGATATCTGGCCCTGCGCGGCCCCCTCAGCGCGCGCGATGTAGCCGCGCGACTTCTCGACCTCGTCGGTGAGCACGTTGACGGTCGATTTCATGTTGTCGAGCGCCTGCAGCTTGAACGTGTCGATCGCGTCCATCGTCGAATAGATGTTCTGGAACGCGCGCTTGAGCGTGTCGATCGGGATCGTCGACGCCGCCGCCTGCTGGTGGATCTGCGCGGTCTGCGTGCGCAGCAGCTCGCCGGTCGAATCGATGATATTGGCGGTGGTGGTGTTGAGCGCGGTGATCTGCTGGAGCACCATCTTCTGCCCGGTCAGCGCCTGCGCGACGGTGACCGCGGTGCGCAGCGCGGCGACCGTGGTGGTCGATGCGCGATCGACTCCCTTCACCAGCTCGACATTGTTCTTCTTGACCAGATCGAGCGCGAGATAGCCCTGCACCGTCACCGCCATCTGGGTGAGCAGATCCTGCACGCGCTGGCGCACATAGAAGAGCGCGGTCTCGCGGATCGCCTTGGCCTTGGCGGGATCGGTCGCGTCGAGGTCCGCCGCCTTCTCCTCGAGCCGGCTGTCGAGCGTCTTGGCGACGTGGATCATCTGCTCGAGCCGGCCCATCGCGGCCCACAGCCCCTGCCGCTCGACATCGATCGCCGCATTGTCCTTGAGCAGATCGTCCTTGCCCGAGGCGAGATGCTGAAGGATCGAGGAGATGTGCGTCTGCGCGCTCTTATAGCCATCGAAATAGTCGCGCATCTTCGATCCGAACGGGATGATCCCGAACAACCGCTTCGGCCCGAGCAGATTGCCCTTGGCACCGGGATCGAGATCCTCGATCGTGCGGCGCAGCTCGGCCAGATTGGTGCCGACATTGCTGTCCTTGTCCATCGCCTTGGTCGGGCGATCGAGGAAGCGGTTCGAGTGGCCCGCGGCCTCGGCGATCTCGCGGCGACCAATATTGGTCAGCTGATCGACCTGCTTGCCGAATTCGGGTGAATTGGCGTCGGTGGCGATCAGCGTCGCGATGAAGCCCTCGACCTTCTCGTCGAGCTTGGTCTTTTGACCCGCGTCGAGCGGGACGAGCCCGGCCGCCTGCGACGGCGCGATCGCGGCGACGGGCGGCGGCGGGGTCAGCGCGATCGGGGTGTCGATGCTCGTCTCGGTCGCCATCCGGTGTCCTGTCCTGCGGTTCGGCGCCAAGATAGGACGGGGAGGGTGTTCTATTCAAGCGATACGGTGGTCTGTCGGAAGAGGCGCCCTGCTCGATACTCGTCACGCGGGCGATCCCCTTCCCCTCCGCCAGGGCTTTGCGGCGTCAAAATCCCTCGGGTAGCGCGACCGGGCCGATCAGGTCGCGGTGGCGCGTGATCGCGTAGCGGTCGGTCATGCCCGCGATGAAATCGGCGATGTGGCGCGTGCGATCGGGGTCCGCCTCGGGCAGCGTCTCGCGCCATTCGCCGGGAAGACGCGACGGATCGTCGGCATAGGCGGCGAACAGCCGCGCGAGCACGCCCCTCGCCTCCTGCGCCACCGCGACCTGCGACGGGCTGTGATACAGCGTCGCATACATGAAGCGCTTGAGCAGGCGCTCGTCCGCCGCCATCGCTGCCGAGAAGCCCGCGAGCTGCCGCCCCGCGGCGCGCACGTCGGCGACGGTCTCGACACCGGCCTCGGCGACGCGCCGCCGCGTCTCGTCGATCACGTCGTTGACCATGATGCCGATCTGGTCGCGCACCAGCTCGCGCGCGAGCCGGGCGTGCGGCACGTCGGGATGACGGCGGCACACCGCCTGCCAGCGTCCCGCCACCAGCGGCACGGTGCAGAGCTGGTCGAGATCGAGGATGCCCGCGCGCAGGCCGTCATCGATGTCGTGATTATCGTAGGCGATGTCGTCGGCGATCGCGGCGACCTGCGCCTCGAGGCTGGGCCACGCATCCAGCGCGAGCGGAAAGGCGGCGTCGGCCTCGGCGAGCGCCCACGATGGATTCGCGATCGGGCCGTTATGCTTGGCGAGCCCCTCGAGCATGTCCCAGCTGAGATTGAGCCCCGGCCAGCGCGGATAGGGGCTCTCGAGATGCGTCAGCGCGCGCAGCGTGTGCGCATTGTGATCGAAGCCGCCGACATGCGCGGTCGCCGCGCAGAGCGCATCCTCGCCGGCATGGCCGAAGGGCGGGTGGCCGATATCGTGCGCCAGGCACAGCGCCTCGGTCAGATCCTCGTTGAGCCCGAGCGCGCGCGCGATCGTCCGCCCGATCTGCGCTACCTCGATGCTGTGCGTCAGCCGCACGCGGAAATGATCGCCGTCGGGGGCGACGAACACCTGCGTCTTGTGGCGCAGCCGGCGGAAGGCGATCGCGTGGACGATGCGGTCACGGTCCCGCTGGAAGGCATCGCGCGGACCGCGGGTCTCGCCCTGCGGCTCGGGATGCTGGCGTACCGCGCCCGCCGGGTCCGCCGCCAGGCGCGCTGCAACCGTCACTGGCCGCCGTCGATCTTCTCGACCTTAGTGCCCTTGGGCGTCTTGACGGTGAAGCCGGACAGCCCCTTGGCGGCCATCTTGTTGACGAACGCCTGCGCCTCCTCGTCGCTCTTGAACGGTCCCACGAGCAGCCGGTTAGTGGCGTGGACGGGTGCGGTCTGCGGGGTGTGGCCCTTCATCAGATCGGGCGCCTTCTTCTTGAGCCCGGTCCACGCCTTGTCCATGTCGTCCTTGTTGGCGCCGCCCGCGACTTGGACGAAGACGCGCTCGGGAGACGCCTTGGCATCGTCCTTTTTCGACGATCTGGACGACCGGCTGTCGCTGTCGTCGTCGGACGCTTTCTTGCCGTGCGCGCCCTTTAGCGACTTCGACGTGCCGTCGTCCCCGTCATCGGTTGCGGCAAGCCTGGTGCCGTGCGCGCCCTTGCGCGACTTCGATGCGCTGCCGCTGTCGTCGGTCGCATCGGCGGTGTCGTGCTTGCCCTTGCGGCCCTTGGTGGGTGCGTCGCCATCGTCGGCGGCGGCGAGCTTGCCGTGCGCGCCCTTGCGACCCTTGCGGTCGCCGGTCGTCGCGTCGTCGGCTTCGTCCGCGCCGGTGGATTTGGCGGTGCGTGCGTGGCGCTTGGCGGTGCTGTCGTCCGTCCCGTCCGAAGCGAGCGGCGTGCCGCGCTTCGATTTGGTCGGCACCGGCGCGTCATCCGCGTCGCTGGCGGAGGCCCTGCCCTTCGCGTGTTTCGCCGGAGGCGTGGTATCGGCAGACTGATCCTCTACGGGCTTGCGGCGCGTCGACGTCTCCGCCGTCGCGATTCTGGTCGGCTTCGGCGTGGGTGTCGGGACGGATGCCGTCTCCGCTGCGGTCGTGTCGCCGTGGACGACGGGCGTCCCGATCGTCTTCATCGCCGCCACCGTCGGCGACGGAGTGACGGCGGACCGGGCCGAGGCCGAAGCGGAGGGATGCGCGACGTCATGCGGCAGGTCGTAATGACCGACCGCCGCGGGTGTCGGCAGCGCCAGCGCCGGCGGACCGCTCGCCATCGTCGATGCGGGGCTGGCCTGCGCGGTCTCCACGGGCGTGGGCGTTGGAGCAGGCGACGGCGCGGGTGTCGTCTGGGCCGGGATCGTCGGCGTGATCTGCGTCGCGACCTGCGGCGTCGGCGCGGACGCGCTCGGCGTCAGCGCGATGCCTGCGAGCGGTGCCGACGAATAGGCGGCGTTCGCACCGGGGGTGACCGGCGTCGGCACCGGCGTACGCAGCGCGGGGCTCGACGTCGCGACCGTCGTTGCCGGGCGCGGCGCGGGCGTAGGCAGCGGCGCAAGATCGCTCGGACGGGACGCGACGCGGGGCGCGGGGCGTGTCACGGGCGGCGACGCATAGGTCGGCGCGGTGCCCGTGCTGGCGATCTCGCTTGGCGTGTAGGCGTGGCCGGCGGCTGGCATCTCGCCGAAATTGACCGCGCGCGCCTTGTCTGCGGGCGACAGCGACGCGAGCCGAACGAGGAAGGGCTGCAGCATGTCCGCCTGCTGCGGCAGCATGATGTGCGTGATGTCGCTGGCGCCCTTGGCGTCGCCGTTCATCGCGAGCACGAAGGTCTGCGCGCGCCAGCCGGCGATGTCGCGCTTGCGGATCAGCGGATCGAGCGTCGCGATCGCCGCCGCCTTGTCGCCGGAGATGCCCTGCGACAGCGCCAGCCGGCGGCGCACGGTGTCGTCCTCGGGATGCGCGGCAAGCACGATCGCATAGTCGCGCTGCGCCCTCTTGGGGTCGCCGGTCAGGTCGTAGGCGAGCCCGCGATCCTCGGCGATCTCGTCTTCGGGAACGCCCAGCCGGCTCGCCTCGGCGAACAGCCGGAGCGCATCCTGCGGCTTTTCGAGCTCGATCAGCGCCGAGCCCAGCCCCGCCTTCACATGCCCGTCGCGCGGCGCGATCTCCTGCGCGCGGCCGAAGAAGCCGACCGCGGCGTTGGGATCGCCGAGCACCAGCGCATTGTGCCCGGCAGCGGTGAGCGCCGCCAGATTGCTCGGCTCCACCGCGAGCGTGCGCAGCGCGGTGGCGAGCAGTTCGGCGGGATCGCCCGGCCGCGGCAGCGACTGGACGACCGCGCCCGCCGGATATTGTGCGTGCGCGGCGGACGCGGTGGTGAGCAGCAGCGCCGGCAGCAACAGACGGCGCAGCGCGCGGGCGAAGGACGGGGTCGGCATGGCGCAAGGCTTTGGGCGAGGATGGAAGCGCGTGCAAGGGGGCGCCTCGGCCGCCGCGCCCGACGCCCGGCGGATCGCGCCGAGGTGATCGAGCGCCCGATGGTTAACCGCTTGTTTACAGGTGCAAGCGCCTAATCGGACCGCAATCAAGGCGAGGAGTGGTGATGAGCGGATTCGCAGGATCGCAGCGGATGGCGCGGCGAAGGGGCGCGCGGCAGGTAGCGGCGCTCGGGCTGATGGCGGTGCTGCTCGCCTCCTGCTCGCATCACCGCACCGTCGCGGTCGAGACGCCCCCGCCCGCCCCCGTCGCCGTGCCGCGCCCGCTGCTGCCCGCGCAGCTCGGCGCGATCGTGCCGCCGCCCCGCGCCGCCGACGGCGGCTACCAGACGATCAACCACGGCATCGATTCGCGGCAGGCGGAATGGCACGTCCGCGCCGCGCTCAACGTCGCCGCGATCGGCTGTCGCAGCGATGCCGACGCCGGGCTCGTCCCCGCCTACAACGCGCTGCTCACCAGCCAGCGCGGTGCGCTCGCCGCCGCGGACACCTCGGTGAAGGCGAGCTTCCGCGCCCGACTCGGCGGCGGCTGGCAGGACGCCCACGACCGCTACATGACGCAGCTCTACAATTTCTTCGCGCAGCCAGCCGCCAAGGCAGCCTTCTGTGCCGCTGCCGACCAGGTCGCCCCGCAGGCCGCCGCGGTGCCCGCCGGCGGGTTCGAGGCGTTCGCGCAGACCGCGCTGCCCGCGCTCGAGGCACCGTTCCTCGCCAGTTACCGCGCGGTCGACGACTACCGCATCGCGCTCGCGGCGTGGACCGCCGGGCAGAACGGCGCGCCGCAGACCGAGCTCGCCGTCGCCGCACCCGCGACAGGGCCGCGACTGGGCTATGCCGAGATGGGCACGCTGATCGCCTGGCAGCCGGAGCAAAATACACGGCTGGCTGCCCGCTGAACGATCGGCAACCCCGTGCCCCGGCGGAAGCCGGAGCGCGGGTCGCGGCAGCGGCGCCCGAAACCCTGGGCTCCTGCTTTCGCAGGAGAACGCTCTCTCACTGCAAGCGCATATGCTTCAACGACATCGTCGCCCCTGCGCAGGCAGGGGCCCATCTCCTATCGCCGCGTCGCACGAAGCCAGCGAGGGTGATGAGCCCCTGCCTACGCAGAGGCGACGGGGATATATGATCCGCAAAATCTAGCGGGCAGAGCCGCCCTATTGGTTGTTCTGGCGATTGAGGAACCCCGGCAGGTCGAGCGAATCCTTGCGCGACACCGGCGCCTCTTCCTCGACATTGGCCTTGGCGGCGCCGCGCGCGATCGACGACATGCGCTCGAACAGCGTGCC
>Ga0302314_10002304_pt1 | contig 35417 bp, 34 predicted proteins | sample III_Palsa_N2_3_FD_200533 | JGI IMG/M metagenome (GOLD analysis project Ga0302314, IMG submission 200533) | Peat permafrost microbial communities from Stordalen Mire near Abisko, Sweden - III_Palsa_N2_3 | ecosystem: Environmental > Terrestrial > Soil > Palsa > Peat permafrost | place: Sweden...
TCGAGGGGCGCATAGGGGCGCGCCAAGCCCGCGAGCCTGCTCGAAAATCGCCCGATCAGCGCGCGGGAGACTTAAGCAGCGACCATGCGAGTGTCAACGCAAGCGCCGTCAGAACGCGAATTACATGCCCTGTTCATCCCCTCTGCGGGGATCAACTCAAGCGCTGGCGCTCGCCCTGGCCTTCATGCGGTCGAACCAGGCGATGACATTCTTGTTCTCGGGGATCGGCGGCTGGCCGACGGCGATGCCGAAATCGAGGAAGCAGAACAGCAGAATGTCCGCCAGGGTCAGCCGGTCACCCACGACGAAGGTCTTATCCGCGATCATCCCGTCGACCTTGGCCAGGTTGTCCTGCGCTAGGGCTTTCAGCCCATCCGCGGCTTCCGGCAGGCAGCGCATCCGGCTCTGAAACAGGGGCAGTCCCTGGGAATAGCGAAAGCCGCTGATCATCGGCTCGCAGATATTCAGGTCGATGCGACGGACCCACATGCGTGTCTCGGCGCGTTCCTCAGGTGTCGTCCCGATCAGGGGCGGGCTGGGATGCTTTTCCTCGAGGTATTCGCAGATGGTGGTGATCTCGGTGATCGTCGTGCCATCATCCAATTCGAGCGTCGGCAACTGCCCCATGGCGTTCTTGGCCAAATAGGGTTCGCGCCGATTCTCGCCGGCCATCAGGTCTACGGTCTCCAGCGGAATGGAGACGCCCTTTTCGGCCAGAAACATGCGCACGACATGCGGGTTCGGGCCCATTGAATTGTAGATCTTCATGACGCGCTCGCTCCCTTGACCTGTCTTTACCGCGCGCTGGCGCCCAACAGGAGTGGACGATGGCGCGGACTCTTTTATGACGTTAGGAACAGACGCCGCCTAATGCTGGGCGCCGCGCCTAACGGAGTTCGCCGGATCGCATGAATGCGCCCGTCCAGCAAGCCAGACGCAAGGTAAGGTTCGGCCTGATCGCGGCGGCCCTTTGCCTTGTCCTGGCCGCCTGCAATCAGACTGGGGGCGAAACCCGCGCGCCGGAGCCGGGCGACACGGCTGTCGCCAAGATCAACAACCAGACCATCTGGGCGTCGGACGTGAAACGTGAGGCGGTGGCGCAGGGCCTGATCGGCGAAGGCGAGCCGCTCGACATCTCCACCGATCTTTTCCACCGGGTGCTGGATGAGGTGATCGATCAGAAGCTGCTGTCGTCGGAAGCGGTGAAGCGCCACCTCGAAAGCGACCCTCTGGCGCGGCGCCGCGTGGCCGCCGCCCGCGAGCGCATCCTCGGCGACATGCTGGTGGAGAATGTGGTCGAGCAGGCCGTGAACGACAGTGCGATCAAGACCCTCTACGACGAGCAGCTGAAGCTCGCCAAGCAGTCGCAGGAATATCACGTCCGGCAGATCCTTTCGGCCAGCGAGGCGGACGCCGACGCGACCAAGAAGCTGCTCTCGACCGGCGCCTCCTTCGAGGCCCTGGCGATGGAGCGGTCGACGGACTCCGCCACCCGCTTCAACGGCGGCGACCTGGGCTATCTGACCGCTGACGTCATGCCCGACACCTATGCCGCGGCGTTGAAGACGGCGCAGACCGGTCAGGTCATCGGCCCGTTCAAGACAGACGCCGGCTGGGTGGTCCTGAAGGTCGAGGATCAGCGGCTGGAGAAGCCGATCAGCCTGGATGAGGCCCGCCCGCAGATCGTGCGCTTCCTGACCTATGACCAGGTGCGCGACCTGCTCGAAAAGCTGCGCGGCCAAAGCGCGGTGAAGGTTCTGATTGGCCCCGCGCCCGCCAGCCCCGACACGCTCCATGAACCTGCCTCGGCGCCGCCCGACGCCTTGACGCCGGGCGCGCCCACGGGGCCCTCGACCGCCGAAAAAATGCTTCAGCCCCCCGCGCTCGCGCCCTCGATGCCAGCTCCCGCACCCTCTGCAGCCAAGCCGGAGAAAAAGCCATGACCGGCGAAACGCCCAAAACCCCCAAGGCCGACAAGCCTCGGCCCGCCCAGGCCGCCCTCGACGCGGCCGCCAAGATCAGCCGCCAGTTCGCCAGCGCAACCGCCACGGCGACGGCCGCCGCGGCCTCCGCGGCTTCCGCCGTGGGCGCCAAGGTGGCGCACGCAGCGCCGACGATCGCGCCCGGCAAGCCTGGGCTGATGATCTCGCCGCTGGCCGTTCCGTTTCCGGCCATGCCGCCGATCGCGGGCGTCGAACTCGCCTCGGGCCGGGCTGGCTTCTATAAGGAGCTTCGCGACGATCTGTTGCTCGTCCACTTCCCGGATGGCGCCTCTTGCGCCGGCGTCTTCACTCGTCACGGGGTCGGCTCCGCGCCGGTGGACTGGTGCAAGAAGCAGCTGGAGGCTGGCGGTGGCGAGGCCGTACGCGCTCTGGTGATCAACGCCGGCTGCGCCAACTCCTTCACCGGCAAGCCCGGGGCGGACGCTGCCCGCCGCGTGGCGTCGGCGGTCGGCAAACACCTCGACTGCCGTCAGAGGGACGTGATGCTCTGTTCGACGGGCGTGATCGGAGTGGTGTTGGATGACGCCAAGATCATCCACCGGCTGCCCGAGGTCGAAGGCCGGCTGAGGGCCGACAATTGGCCGACCGCCGCCCAGGCGATCATGACCACAGACACCTTCCCGAAAGGCGCCTACGCCGAAGCCGAGATCGACGGAGTGACGGTCAAGATCGGCGGCGTCGCCAAGGGCTCGGGCATGATCGCGCCGGACATGGCCACCATGCTGTCCTTCATCGTCACTGACGCCAGCATCACGCCCGCCGCGCTGCAGACCCTGGTCTCGCTCTACACCCGCTCGACCTTCAATGTGGTGACGGTGGACGGCGACCGGTCCACCAACGACACCTGTCTGCTGTTCGCGACGGCCAAGGCCGGCGCGCCGAAGATTAGCCGGGCGGGCGATCGCCGGCTGAGCGATTTCCGCGAGAAGCTGGAGGGGGTGATGCTCAGTCTCGCTCACCAGCTGGTGCGGGATGGCGAGGGGGCGACCAAGTTCGTCAAGATCACCGTCAATGGAGCCGAGAGCCCGGCATCGGCCCGCAAGATCGCCAGGACGGTAGCGGAATCGCCTCTGGTGAAGACCGCCTTCGCCGGCGAGGACGCCAACTGGGGCCGGATCGTCATGGCGGTGGGCCGCGCCGATGAGCCGGTGAACCGCGAGCGTATGGGTGTTCGGTTCGGATCGCTGGTCGCCGCCCAGGACGGCGCGGTCTCACCGACCTACAGCGAGGCCAAGATGAGCGCCTATATGAAGAAGCCGGAGCTGGAGGTGTCCATCGATGTGGGCGTGGGCCGCGCCTCGGCCAGCGTCTGGACCTGCGATCTCACCAAGCGCTACGTCGAGATCAATGGCGATTACCGGAGCTAGGGGCGGGTGAGCAACATCCTGCTCGTCGCCGCCGCGGCCTTGGTCGACGCTGATGGCCGCGTTCTGATCTGCAAACGGCCGGCGGGCAAACAGCTGGCGGGCCTGTGGGAGTTTCCCGGCGGCAAGGTCGAGCCGGGAGAAACGCCTGAGGCTTGCCTGATCCGCGAACTCGATGAGGAGCTGGGGATCACCGTCGCGCACGCCTGCCTGGCGCCGTTCGTTTTCGCCTCGCACGATTACGATTCATTTCACCTCCTCATGCCACTCTATCTCTGCCGGCGGTGGGAAGGCGTACCCGTGGCGCGCGAACATGAGGCGATCTCTTGGGTCAGGCCCAACCGGATGAGCGACTACCCGATGCCGCCCGCGGACGCCCCGCTGGTGGCGTGGCTGCGCGATCTGGTCTGAGACGTTTCCTGCGCGATGAGCGCGGGGCCACGGCGATCGAATACGGCCTGATCTGCGCCATGGTGTTCCTGGTGATCATCACCTCGGTCACCACCTTCGGCAACAAGACCACCAACATCATGAGCCGGGTCTCCACCGCCATCTCCAACGCGGTCGGCTAAGCAAGACGAGCTGATCGCGGCTGCTAGGCGGTCCTGGATCGGCCCTGAGGACCGTCCAGGACGATAGCGAAGGTGGTTAGTACTTCACGGTCAGCGAGGCGCCGTAGGTCGCCGGCTGGCCGGGGAAGCGGACCGTGACGTTGGCGTTGCTGGCCACCGAGGTCCAATAATAGGTGTCGGTCAGGTTGCGGCCCCAGATCGAAAGCTCCCAGCGGTCGTTGAGCGCGTGTATCCCGACGCTGGCGTTCAGCAGGCCATAGCCGTTGATGCGGAAGTTAGGATCCTCGCCCAGGTCGGCGTGAGACTGAGATTGGAAGTGGGCGTTGACCGCCGCCTGCAAGCCGATCGCGTTGGTGAGCGGCTGATTGTATGTGGCCGTCAGGCTTTCCTGCCAGGTCGGACTGTTGGGGAAGGCCGAGCCGGAGAAGTTCTGCGGCAAGCCCGCGCCATTGATGCCGGTATAGTCCTTGACCTCGGTCTGCAGGTAGAGCGCCGAGGCGGCCAGTGTCAGGGCCGGCGTCACCCGCCAGGTTACGTCCGTGTCCACCCCATAGGCGTCGGAGTGCGGCACATTCACCAGCCGGGCCAGGGCGGTGTAGATGGGGTCGGCGAAATAGCCCGACAGCTGCTTGTCCTGGTAGTCGTAGTAAAACACGGCCAGGTTGGCCTGCACCCTGCGGTCGAACTGGGCCGACTTGATCCCGACCTCGTAAGCGGTCAGCAGCTCCTGCTTGGCCGGAGCGTCCGAGGTGTCGATGTTGGCGGCGTTGATCGGGGTGTCGCCGGCCTTGGCGCCGCGCGAGATGGAGGCATAGGCCAACGTTCCGGGCGTGATGGTCCAGTCGAGCGCAATGCGGCCGGCGACATTGTTCTCGTCCAACAATGAACGAACCACGCCGAAGGTATTGGTCGGCGGGTCGTAGCTGACGCAGCCGTTCGGGGCGACCAGAGACGGGAATGTTCCGCCGCCGTAGACCTCGCCGTAGAGGAAGCGATTGAACAGGTTCACCGTCGGCAGCAGGTTGCCATTGTAGGCGAATGAGCAGCCGCTGAACTGTTGCCGGTCGTCGGTGTAGCGCAGGCCAGTGGTCAGTTTCAGACTGTCGCTCAGCCGCCAATCGGCGTTGGCGAAGATGCTCCAGGTGGTGGTGTTCAGGTCGCCGATGTCGCTGTAGGTGCGGAAGGCCTCGGCCACGTCGGTCGGGGTATAGCCTTGGGTGTTGAAGGGGCTGGCGACCAGGCCGCCGGGCGGAATCGGGCCGCCGCCGAACAGGGTCAGCACCCGGATCGCGGTCACATTGGCGTTGTCGCCCAGCAGGGTCCGGTCGCCATCGGTGATGTCGTCCTTGCCGTAATAGCCGCCGATCAGCCAATGGCCGAGCTTGGTGTCGCCCTCGAAATGCAGGTCTTCGGAGAAGGACTTGATGGTCCCGTCCACATGCTGGACCAAGAGTTCGTAAGGCGCGCCGCTCCAGTCGAAATTGGCGTGGCGGGTCAGGTCGTTATAGCCGGTGAGCGACACCAGCCGCAGATGGTCGTTGATATCGTAGCCGAGCCGGATTTTGCCGGCGTAGAAATCGTCATTCTCCTTCAGGCCTCCAGCGACACCCGTCCCTGTGCCGACGTTGGCGCTGCGCTGAGCCGCCGGCTCCCAGTCGGCCTGGGTGTCGCTGGTGGGTTGGTGGCCGGCGATGTAGGTGGCCAGGCCGGGGGCGTTGAAGGGGCTGAAGGCGCCGCCAAGCGCGGGGTCGGTGTTGGGCGTGAAGCCGATCGCCTGGGCCGCCACGGTGTCGGAGCCGTTGTGCCAGCCGGAGAAGGACAGATCGACCTTCAGCTTGTCGGTGGGCTCGGCGGCCAGGGCGGCGCGGTAGCCATAGCGGGCGATCTTGCCAAGCTTGTCGCCGGGACGGCTGTCGCTCTGCTGCCAGCCCTCGTCGCTGTTATCGGTCCGGAAGGCCAACCTAGTCTGCACCTTGTCGCCCAAGGGGCCGGTGACATAGCCCTCGAAGTTGTGCGTCCCATAGTTGCCGACCTCGCCGGTCAGCGATGCGCCATAGGTTTGCGCTGGCTTATTGGTGATGAAGTCGAGCAGGCCGCCGGTGGTGTTGCGGCCATAAAGTGTGCCTTGCGGACCCTTGAGCACCTCGACCCGCTGCAGGTCGAAGATGGGGCCGGTGTTCATGAACGGATAGGCGTAGGCGATCTCGTCGGTATAGGTGCCGACGGTGGATGTGGCCGACAGGTTGATGGTGTTGAAGCCAATGCCCCGCAGCGTATAGATCGGCACGCCCTCATAGCCCTGCGACACTGAAAAACTCGGTGCGACGGTGCTGAGGTCCTTGGTGTTGGTCACGTGCAGCTGGGTCAGCTCGGCGCCGCGGAACGCCTCGATGGCCATGCCGACCTTGTTGGCGCTTTCCTCGCGTCGCTCGGCGGTCACGACCACTTCGGCGACATTGGTCGACGGCGTGGGCGCTGTCTGCGCCGTGGCGCGGCCGACGCTGCCCAGGGCTATCGCCGATGCCCCCAGCGCCAAGAGCGCGCGGCGAGATTTCGCATGAATGCCCATGATTTCCCCATTCCTGAAGCGCCTCGTTGGACGCCTGTTTCCTCAGGGGGGAAGCTGATGAAGACGCCAGATGCGCGCAACTATCGGAGCTGATAGGCGCCCCTACGGCAGCCGCAGAACCAGCCGGGCCATGATGTCTCGCTGGATCTCGTTCGAGCCGCCATAGATCGATGCGGCGCGGTCGTTCAGATATCTGGCCGTGGTCGTCAGGCCATGTTCGGGGCCGACGAAGTCGATGTTCGCTCCCGGCGCGCGGGCCTGCGGCTGATCGACCGCAGCGTAAGCCCCCAACCCTTCCAGCGCGATCTCGTCCAGCCGCTGCATCAGCTCGGTCCCTTGCGTCTTCAGCATTGAAGACGCGGGACCCGGCGGCTGGCCTGACGACAGGGCGGCCAGCACGCGATGCTCGGTCATCTCGATGGCGTCCAGGGCCGTGGCGGCCGAAGCGAGCTTGGCCCTGAACGCCGGATCGTCGACCAACCGGCCGCCATTATCTGCCGGCTCGGCCTCCGCCAAGCCCCGCAATCGGTCGAGCGCCACCCGCAAGCCCGGCGCCGAGCCGCCGCCGCGTTCGAACTCGAGCAGATATTTGGCCACGGTCCAGCCGTTGTTCTCCGCACCGATGCGGCCGGAGACGGGGACCCGGACATTATCGAAGAAGACCTGATTGACCTCGTGGTCTCCGGCCAGGGTGATAATGGGCCGGACGTTGACCCCCGGCGTGGCCATGTCCAGCAAGAGGAAGGTGACGCCGGCCTGCGGCTTGCCTTCGCGCTGGGTCCTGACCAGGCAGAACATCCGGTTGGCCCAGTGGGCGTGGGTGGTCCAGATCTTCGAGCCGTTCAGGACATAGTCGTCGCCGTCCAGATCCGCCGCCAGCTGCAGCGCCGCCAGGTCCGAGCCGGCCCCTGGCTCCGAATAGCCCTGGCACCAGTAGTCCTCGCCCGTCAGGATGCGGGGCAGATAGTGGGCCTTCTGCTCCGGCGTCCCGTAGCCCATGATCACCGGGCCAACCATGCGCAGCCCCATGGGCGCCAGGCTCGGCGCGCCGGCCCGCGCGCATTCGGCGGAGAAGATCGACCGCTGCATGTCGTTCCAGCCAGGGCCGCCGTAGTCCACCGGCCAGCTCGGCGCGGCCCAGCCACGGGCATGCAGGATGCGCTGCCAGGCCAGGCTGTAGGTCTTGTCCATGAAGACGCTGGTTGCGCGCCGGCCAGCCTGGCGCAGCTCGGGCGTCAGCGCGGCGTCCAGAAAAGTCCGCACCTCGTCGCGGAACGCCAGATCGTCGGCCGTCAAATCCAGGTTCATCGCGTTCCCGCCTATCTGGTGTCGCCCACGCCTTGCTTGGCGTCTTTCGGTGCTCGCGTTCAAGCTGTCGAGGATGATAGGCTAGGGCAAGACGTCATGGAGGCGCGCGGGCATGAGGGACGATCAAGCGGACCTGGGCGTGGTGGACGGCTATGCCGCCGAAATCGCCGCCCTGGGTCTTGAGATCGGTCTGCCCTTCATCGCCGTCAGCGCCGACCTGTCCAGCCCCGACCCGATGGTGGACGCAACCGGCCGGCCCTTCGCGGAAACCCTGTTTCGCTGGCTCGATCCCGAGCTGGAATACTGGAAAGACCGCGCCTTCGCGCTGAAGTCACCCTTTGTCCTGGCGGCCAGATTCATCGCCGAGCCATTTTATTTCAGTGACGGCCGTCTCGCCACCTGGCGGCCCAGCGAAAGCCTGGACGTCATCGATGCGGCGCCGGCTTCAGCCGAGCATGGGGTGGGCAGCGCCATCGTCTCGCCGGCCTATCTGCCGGGCGGGGTGATTGGGGCGGTGGTCTGGGCCAGTCCCGATCCCGATATCGATGTGGCCGTCCTCTTCGAGACCTGGGCCGCGCGGCTGCATGGCGCGGCGCTGAGGTTCATGAGCGCCTATCATGACGCGCGCGGAAAATTGCCGTCGCCGGACGCGCGCCGGCTGACCCGCCGCGAAATTCAATGTCTGAAATGGGCGGCGGCGGGCAAGACCGACGGGGTGATCGCCGAACTGGTGCACATCTCCGCGCCCACCGTCCGTTTTCACCTGAAGAACGCCGCCGCCAAGCTGCAGGTCGTCGGCCGCTCTCAGGCGGTGCGCGAGGCCGCCGCGCTCGGCTACGTGGGCCTGGGCTTCAACCCGGCCCGCCGAGGTCCGTCGACCCGCCAACCTGTGGACTAGGGACGGTTAGTTCACCCGTCGCTCGCGGCCCGCCCAATAGGGCTCGCGCAGGTCTTTGCGCAGAATCTTGCCCGAGGCGTTGCGGGGCAGGGCGTCGATGACATCCACGCTCTTGGGCGCCTTGAAGTGGGCGATGCGGGTTCTGGCGAAGGCGATGATGTCCGCGGCGTCGATCACGTGTCCCGGCTTGGCGACGACGACGGCCTTGACCGCCTCGCCCCATCGCTCGTCGGGCACGCCGATCACCGCCACCTCGGCCACGTCCGGATGGCCATAGATCGCGCTCTCCACCTCGGCCGGATAGATGTTCTCCGCGCCGGAGATGATCATGTCCTTCACCCGGTCGTGGATGTAGAGGTAGCCGTCCTCGTCCAGGTAGCCGGCGTCGCCGGTGCGCAGCCATCCCTCAGCGTCGATGGTCGAAGCCGTGGCGTCCGGCAGCTTCCAATAGCCCGGCATGTTGGAGATCGAGCGGATCGCAACCTCGCCTACGGCGCCGGTCGCAACGGAGGCGCCGGCCTCGTCGATCACCTTGATCTCCACGCCCGGCATCGGCAGGCCCGCCGCGCGCATGCGGGGATTGCCCGCGGGATCATGATCCTCGGGCGGCAGATAGACCACGGTGCCGGTGGTCTCGGTCATGCCGTACTGCTGGCAGAAGCCGCACCCGAACACCTCCATGCATTCGCGCAGCAGATCCAGCGGGATCGGCGAGGCGCCGTAGAGGATGTATTTCAGCCGGCTGAAGTCCACCTCTCGGGCGCGGGGTTGGCGCACGACGATCTGCAGCGCCGCCGGCACCATGAACATCTTGGAGACCCGGCCATGCTCGATGAAGTCCAATACCTTGAACGGATCGAACTCCCGCGCCACCAGCCCCTTGGCGCCGTTCATCAGTCCGACGATGCCCCAGCCCGTGCCGCCGATGTGGGCCACGGGCATGGCCACCAGGCTGACGTCGTCAGGGCCCCAGTTGTTCCAAGCCATGTTCGCGCTCGCCGCCGCTTGGCGGCCGCCCAGGATGTTGCGGTGGCTGAGCATCGCGCCCTTGGGCCTGCCGGTGGTGCCGGAGGTGTAGAGCTGCACCGCCACGCCGCCGGAATCGATCGGCGTCGCCGGGTCGGCGGCGGTCGCCGCATCGCGCCACGCCTCGAACAGCGGATAGGCGTGTTCGCCGGCCTCCATCGCGACCACCTTGGGCGGCGTGGCCAAACGCTGGGAGACCTCGGCGGCGTGGCCGATCACCTCGGGTCCCACGAATAGGAGCGAGGCCTCGGCGTCGTCTATGATGTAGGCGGCCTCGGCCGGCGCTAGCCGCCAGCCGATCGGCGTCATCACCGCGCCCATCTTGGCCGCCCCAAACAGCAGTTCGAAATAGTGGTCGCTGTTCTTGCCGACGTAGGCGATCCGGTCGCCCGCCTTCAGCCCCTCGGCGAGTAGGGCGTTGGCGACCTGGTTGGTGCGCCGGTCAAAGTCCGCGAAGCTGCTCTCGCGTCCCTCGAACACCAGCGCCGCCGCGTCGGGGCGTTCGCGGGCGTGATAGCGGGTGATATCGCCCAGGGTTTGCATCTGGGTAAAGTCGACGGCGGGCTGGAGCGTGGTCATGGATGTGATTGCAGACGATGCGACCTAGGGTCAGGCAAGCGCCCGATCCATTCTTTCGTAGGCCTGAACGACCTCGCGGCTCGGCGCCTTGGCGGCGGCCTTGGCCATGGTCCGCAGCGCGGGCCGCGCGATCGCCAGCCTCAGCGGCGCGACAGGCAGCTCAAGCCGGGTGCGCAGCGCGGGCGGCAAAAGGTCGATCGCCGCCTGCACGACCAGCGGCTGGACCAGGCGCCCAGCCAGGCCCATGGGCGATGTCGCGGCGACGATGTCCAGGAACTCACCGATGATCGGATGCGGCTTCAGCTTGGAATCCATGCGGTCGAACCACTTCTCGACCTCCGCGACCGAGCCTGGCGCGTCCGTGGCGCCAAAGGCCCGGCCCAGCCGGCCGCCCTCGGCGTAATAGCGATCCTTCTCGGAGGGGCTTAAGGGCGTGACATAGCGATCGTAGGCGTTGAGGAAGCCCCAGCCGGCGGTGATGTGAACCCAGGTCATCAGCTCCGGTTCAAGGGCGGTGTAGGCTTGACCCTCGGGGGTTACGCCTGACACCCGTTCGTGCATGCGGGTGACCATGGCGACCCGCGCCTCCGCGGCCTTGGTGGGGCCGTAGGTGGTGATCAGGGTCGCTTCGCCGGTGCGCTGCATGCGTTTGAGCGGGTCGGTCTTAAAGATCGAATGCTCCCAAACCCCCGTGCGCACCCGAGGTTCGGCCAGCTCCAGGATCACGGCCGCGACCCCGCCAATGGCCAGGGCGATGGGGTTGGCGTGAACCCGCCAGGCCATGCTGTCAGGGCCGAACATGCCGGGGTCTCCCTTCGGCGACCCATAGTCGACAGAACCGGGCGCATCGAACAGGGGGCGGGAGAGCCGCGCCTTAAGGCTGGGCTTGGCTCGAGGCGTATCAACTGTGGTCATGGCGCTATTCCAACCTTGGCTGGCCGGTCATCGGCAAAAGGGCCGCCATCCAACCATTGCAGGGTCGGATGGCGACAGGGGGAGATGTTTGGGAGCGTCGCCCGGGGCGGGATATCGATGCGGTGTTTCGGGTATCGAACCTTGGCTCAACGGATTGGCCGCTCCTTACGGCCCGTCCTTCGGGCCGTGCGAACCTTTAAGGTGGCGGCTGGGGGCGGCGGCGGCAAGCTGTCGGAACCGATAGGCCTCCGGGCGATTGACCCTGAGCCAAAGCTTGGCTAGGTCCCGGTCATGACCCCCCTCGCCTCCATTCAGCAGCAGCAACCTCGCTTTGCGGCGGCGCTGGCGCGTGCGGATTTCGGCGGGACCTGACCTTTCAGAACTGCCAAAAACGCTCAACCCAACCCCCGCCCGTCCGGCGGGGTTTTTGTTGCGCCGCGCGGGCTCCAGATCAAAGGACGCCGCTATCATGACCCACCCCTATCCCGATGACGGCGCGATCGATCGAATAGGCCGCGGCCTGCTCGATCTGAGTCTGCCCAAGGCGGAATGGACCCACGCGGCCCATTTCGCCGCAACGCTTTGGCTGATGCGCCACCGGCCGGAGCTGGACCTGGCTGTTCGGATGCCGGGTTTCATCCGCGCCTATAACGAGGCCGTGGGCGGCGAGAACACCGACACCGCCGGCTATCACGAGACCATCACCCAGGCTTCGCTGCGCGGGGCGCGGGCGGTGTTGAACGCCCACCGCCCGACCATGCCGCTACACGAAGTGCTGGACGATCTGCTGGCCACGCGCCTGGGCGAGCGGGATTGGATGCTGACCTATTGGTCGCGCGAAAGACTGTTCGCGGTCGAGGCCCGGCGCGGCTGGTCCGAACCCGATCTTCAACCCATGCCTTACTGAGGTTCGGTGGGGCCCGCGTCCGATGGCGGGCTGTCCAGCGTTGTCGAGACCGGGATCGGCGCTGGCGGCGGCGCGGGCGGCCCTGGCGGGATCGGCTGGACGCCCGCGCGCGGCAGGGCCTGCCGCATGTAGGCGTGCCAGAGCTCGGCGGGCGCCGAGCCGCCGGTCACCCCGCGCATAGGCGCGTCGTCGTCACGGCCCATCCAGACCACGGTGGTGAAATAGCCGGTGAAGCCGCAGAACCAGGCGTCGCGGAAGTCCGATGTCGTTCCGGTCTTGCCGGCGATGTCATAGCCGGCGACGGCTGCGCGCGCGCCGGTGCCTTCGGTCAGCACCGTGCGCATCATGCCGGTCAGTTCGGACAAGGCCGGGTTGGCCGCCACCTGCGGTTGGCCGGCGGGGCGGTGTTGATACAGCACCTGCCCGCCATTGGTTCGGATGCGTTCGACGCCATAGACCGAGACCCGATAGCCGCCATTGGACAGGGCCGCATAGGCCTGGGCCATCTCCAGCGGCGTCACCAGGGTCGTGCCCAGGGCCATCGCCGGATCGGTATTGATCGGCGAGGTGATCCCCAGCCGATGGGCGTCGGCGGCCACCACGTCGCGGCCCACCTCGTCGGCCAGGCGCGCGGCGACGGTGTTGATCGACTTGGCCAGGGCCTGCTGCAGGGTGACCGGCCCGAGATAGCCTTCCTCAAAATCGCGGGGCGACCAATTGCCGATCGTCACAGGCTCGTCGCCGACCACGGTGTCGGGCGTGCGGCCGGCCTCAAGCGCGGCCAGATAGACGAAGGGCTTCCAGCTCGACCCAGCCTGGCGGTGAGCGTCGGCGGCGCGGTCGAAGGGGCTGGTGGCGTAGTCGACTCCGCCGACGAAGGCGCGCAATCGGCCCTGACCGTCGACGGACACGACCGCAGCCTGGCCGATCCCCTGGGCGGCGTGACGCGCGACCACGGCGGCGGCTGTCTGGCCGGCGTCCATCTCCATGGTCTTGTCGAGGGTGGTCTCGACCGTGATGTCCTGATGCGGCGTTCCCACAACCCGCCGGGTCTGGCCGTCGAGCCAATCGAGGAAATACTGCGCCGCGCCGTTGGGCGCCTCGGCATAGATGCGCGGTGTCTCGGCAATGGCCCTAGCGTGCTCGGCGCCGGTAATGGCGCCCGTCTGCTGCATGGCGTCGAGCACCACCCCGGCGCGATCCTCGGCGTGGGCGGGCTGTTCGGCGGGGTCGTAGAAGGCGGGTGAACGCACGACGCCGGCCAGCATCGCGGCTTCCTTGAGCGACAGCCGCGAAGCGGGCTTGTTGAAGAACCGCTCGGCCGCATCCTCGATGCCATAGACGCCGGAGCCGAAATAGACCCGGCTGAGGTAGAGGCCGAGGATCTGCTGCTTGGTGAACTTCTGCTCCAGCTCGACGGCATAGACCACCTCCGTGGCCTTCCGTTCCATCGTCTTGGAATCGTTCAGGAACAGGTTGCGCGCCAGCTGCTGGGTGATGGTCGAGGCGCCTTGGGCCGCGCGGCCCTGTGTCAGGTCGGTGACCAGGGCGCGGGCGATGCCCAGGGGGTCCACCGCGGCATGCTCATAGAACCGCCGGTCCTCCACCGAGACGAAGGCGGCCGGCACATAGGCGGGAAGGCGGGCGATATCGACCGGCGGCCCATAGCGGCCCCCGCGCACGCCCAGCACCTGGCCGCTGCGGTCCACGTAAGTGACCTGCGGGTCGCGCCGGATCGGCGGCAGGGAGGGGATTTCCGGTCCAGAGACCAGGATGGCGGCGGCGGCGACGGCGGGGATCAAGGAAGTCTACCTCTCTCCGGCGGCGCGCCGGTGCAGCAACAAACCTAGCAGCGGACCATGGCCAAAATCGAGCCTGATTGCAGGGTTAACGCCCCTATGCTTTTTAGGCCCCGTTTTGTGGAGACCACATATGAAACACGCCCCCGCGGCTGCGGCTTTGGCCTTGATCCTCGCCGCCGGATTGGTCTCGAACACAGGCGCCGCGCCGGTGACGGGTGACTGGGGATTCGACGCCACGGGCATGGACACCTCGGTCCGCGCCGGCGACGACTTCTTCAAATACGCCAATGGCGGCTGGGACGTGCGCACGCCGATCCCCGCCGACCGAACGGGCTATGGCCTCGACTACGTCCTCGCCGATCAGGCCGAGCTGCGGGTGCGGGGCATTCTGGAAGCTGAGCCCGCGGGCGGGCCTGACGCTGTGAAGATTCACGCGGCCTATGAAGCCTTCATGGATCAAAAGCGCGCCAATGCCCTGGGCGCGGCTCCGATCGCGCCCGACCTGGCCGCGATCCGGGCAGTGAAGACCAAAACCCAGATGGCGGCCCTGATGGGGACATCGCCAATCAGCTTCCAGTCCGCCATCTTCAGTCTCGACATCGACGTCGATCAGAAGGCCCCGGACAAGTATGCGGTGCTGATCAGTCAGGGCGGCCTGGGCCTGCCCAATCGCGACTACTATTTGCAGCCCAGCTTCGCGGCGAAAAAGGCGGCCTATCAGGCCTATATCACCCAGATGCTGACCCTCGCCCGCTGGCAGGACCCTGAGGGTTCGGCCAAGGCGATCGTCGATTTCGAAACCCAGATCGCCCAGGTCAGCTGGACCCGCGCCGAAAGTCGTGATCCGGACAAAACGTTCAACCCGATGAGTCCCGCCGAACTGGCCAAGTTCGCTCCGGGCTTCGCCTGGCGGCCGTTCCTGAACGGGGCGGGCCTGACCGGCGTCGACCGGGTGATCGTGCGCGAGAACACCGCGTTTCCGAAGATCGCGGCCATCTACGCCGGAGCGCCGCTGTCGACGCTGAAGGCATGGGAGGCCTTCCATGTCGCCGATTCCGCCGCCGCGTACCTGGGCGACGCCTTCGACGACGCCCACTTCCAATTCCGGAGCAAGACCCTGGCCGGCCAGCCGTCGCAGCGCGACCGCTGGAAGCGGGCGGTCGCCTTTGTCAACAGTGGCATGGGCGAGGACGTGGGCAAGATCTATGTGGCCAAATACTTCCCGCCAGACGCCAAGGCCAAGATCGACGCCCTGGTGCAGGAGCTGGTCGTCGCCCTGGGCCAGCGGATCGACCGCCTGGACTGGATGAGCACCGAGACCAAGGCCAAGGCGCACGCCAAGCTGGCCCAGCTGACGGTCAAGATCGGCTATCCCAGCGTCTGGCGCGACTATTCGGCGCTGAAGGTGTCGGACACCAACCTGGCCGGGGACGCCGAGGCTTTCGACCGCTTCGAGTGGATGCGCCAAGTGAAACGGCTGAATAAGCCCGTCGATCGCACCGAGTGGGGCATGACCCCGCAGACGGTGAACGCCTACTACAATCCGACCATGAACGAGATCGTCTTCCCGGCCGCGATCCTGGCCGCGCCATACTTCGATCCGGGCGCGGACGCGGCGGCCAACTACGGCGGCATCGGCGGCGTGATCGGCCACGAGATGACCCACGGCTTCGACGACCAGGGCCGCAAGTATGACGGCACGGGCGCGCTGAAGAGCTGGTGGACCAAGGAGGATGGCGACAAGTTCGACGCCCAGGCCAAGCGCCTGAACGCCCAATACGACACCTATGAGCCCTTCCCGGGCGTGCATGTGAAGGGCGATCAGACCACCGGCGAAAATATCGCCGACCTCGGCGGGCTGCTGATCGCCCTGGACGCCTATCACAACTCCTTGCATGGCCAGCCCGCGCCGGTGATCGACGGCCTGACCGGCGACCAGCGCTTCTTCCTCGCCTATGCCCAGTCGTGGCGGGAGAAACGGCGCGAGGAGTTTCAGCGCCAGCTGATCGTCATGGACGTCCACAGCCCGGAAAAATACCGCGTCAACGGCGTCGTCCCCAACATGGACGCCTGGTACCCCTTGTTCGACGTCAAGCCGGGCGACAAGCTCTATGTCGCCCCGGCGGACCGGGTGAGAATCTGGTGATCCGCGCCCTCTAGGGTTCAGCTAAGGCCGGCGCCGAGTCCTGGATCGGCGACCGGCGCACAGCCTGCGCAAAGGCTGCGTGGTAGTCGGGGTTCTCGGTGCCCATCAGCCGATCCCACCAGGTGAAATAGAGGCCGAAGTTCGAACCGGCCCTGGCATGGTGCAGGTCGTGATGGGTGGTCGTTGTCAGCCAATCCAGCAAGGGTCGGCCATCCGCGGTCGCCGGCATCAGCTCATAGCCGGAATGCAGCAGGGTGTTCCGGCCGATCTGGTGGAGCATGAAGAACGGAATCACGGCCCACGGCGTCGGCGTCACCAGCGGCCATAGCGCCACGAAGGAGACCATCATGAAGGCTTCCCGCAGGTCAAAGCTGTAGGCCGTGAAGGGCGATGGATTGTTGCTGCGATGATGACGGCGATGGAACTTCCGAAAGAACCGGGGATGATGCATCGCCCGATGCACCCAATAGTAATAGGCGTCGTGGCCGAGGATCATCAGCACAAGGCTTGCCCAGAACCATGCCGCCCCCCAGTGACCCGCCAAGTCGGCGAGCGGGTACAACCCCGCGCGCGACATCAGGGTTATGCCGACGCCGACCGTGGCGAAGATCACGACCGACCGGATCGAGATCAGGAATTCCGTCACCATCTGTCTCGGGGGCGGGCTGGTGTCTCTGATCTTGCGTCCCGCGAGCAGGCTCTTGAGCAGCACCCACAGCACCGCCCAGACGGCCAAGGCGAAGACGACATAACGTCCGACGTCCACCGAGACGTCGGACCACCAGATCCCTTTTAGGTCATTAATCCAGGCTTCCATCGGGCATGCTCCATTCGCTAGGCGTGGAGCAAAGACGCGCAAGGCGAGGCTGTCTCGCCGGCCCTGAAAGAGCCTCGCCGATTTCGAAACCAGAGAGGTTTTGAAATTATGGCGAGCGGACCAGCGAGTGCCGCCGCCACTCGGTAGGCGTGAGGCCGGTGGCGGCCCGGAAAGCCCGATTGAAGGGGCCCAGGGAGCCGTATCCCAGACCGAAGGCGATCGTGGCGACAGTGGTTTGGGCCTGCTCCGGGTCGACAAGGCTGCGTTTGGCGGCTTCGATCCTGTGGGCGTTCAGGAAGTCCGCGAAGTTGCGATGGCCCAGGCGCTGGTTGATCAGCCGCCGCAACCGGTGCTCAGGCGCACCGAGGTCCAGCGCCAACTGGGTGATGGTCAGGCCCTCTTGGCGCCAGCGTTCCGCCGCCATGGCGCTTTCCAGATTGCGCAGCATGACAGTGTCGGCGGCCTCGGCGCGACCGTCGACGCCAGGCCTCCTGCCGGCGCCGAACATCGAGCCTCTCGCCTGCAGGAAGAGACTTGCCGTCCCCAAAGCGATCACCGCCATGATCATGCCGCCGCCGGGCGCGCCCACCACTAGGATCATCCACCACCCCATCGGGTGCAGCCTGTTGGCGAAACTGGCGACGACCAGAAACGCGCCGAACAGTCCGCCGAATCCCATCAACAGGGCCCGCGCCCGCCGGCGCGCCAGCAGCAGGTCTCCGCGCCAGCCCCGGACGATCACAAATACAGCATGCAGGGACAGCAAACCGCCGGCCGCGTTACGCGCCGCCCACATCAGATCGCGAGGCTGCCCCGCGATCAGGTCTGTGGACATGCCCGTTACGAGCAACAAAGCGGCCGGCGCCAAGGTGAGCGGCGACACCGGCTGATCGTCGAACACCACCACGATGAACAGCCAGAACATGCCGCTGATAGGATAGGCCGCGAGCATCAGCGGATAGGCGAAGCCAAGCGCCTGCCATAGCAGGTGGGATTCGGTGATCAGCCAGGCGGAAAGGCTGATGCTGGCCAGCATGCTGGCGAGTTTCACATCGCGGCTTACCCCGCCGCGGCAAACCCCCAGCCCCGTGGCTATCAGCCCGCCAACAGCGACGCCGCGCACGAACATGTCGATCAGGGTGAGGGAGTCCATCACCCGGCCTTATCCCCCGCCGGCTGCTCCTTCACGCCCAGGGCGTCGGCCAGCCGCATCTTGGCCGAGCCCGGCTTCAGCGGCTTCTGCTGGTCGGGGTGCGGCGCCCAGCCGGTGAGGGTGATGATGTCGAAGGTGGCGCGGATGCGGCCGTCGGGGTCGGCGAAGCGCTCGGCGTAGATTTCCAGCGCTCGCCCCAGGACGGCGCGTGACAGCGGCTGGCGGGCGCGATCCACAAGGGCGTTGGTCTCGCCCATGGCCCGCAGGTCGTCGATCAGGCGGAGGGGATTGGCGTAGCGCACCACCACCCGGTCGACATCCGCCACCGGCAGGGCGAAGCCAGCCCGCTGCAAAAGCCCCGCGCCGTCGAAGGCGTCTGCGAAGGGGGCGATGCGCAGGCCGGCGCCGTTGCTGAGCTCAGACTCGGCCTGAGTCAGGCTCTGGCGCAACTCGGTGAGGGTCTCCCCGCCGAACAGGGCGCCCATGAACAGGCCGTCCGGCTTCAGCGCCCGCCTGATCTGGATCATCGCGCCCGGCAGGTCGTTGACCCAGTGTAGGGCCAGGGTCGAGACCACCAGGTCCAGGCTTTCGTCGGCGAAGGGCAGGGCCTCTTCGTCAAGCTGCACGCGCAAGCCGGGGCGATGCGCCAGCATGCGCGCCGAAAAATCCGCCTCGATCACCAGGCCGACGCGCTCTTTCGCATCCGATTGCGCCAGGGCCGCCGAAAACGCCCCGTCGCGCGCGCCGAGGTCGACGGCGAGCGGAAAGCTGCGCAATATCGCCTCCAGCCGCTCCACGGCGTCGCCCGCCGCTCGACTTTTGAGGAAGTTGGCGGCGGCGAAGCGGGGCGCGGCGCGGTCAAGCCGGGCGCGGTGCAATGGGCGATCGAACAGGCGAGGCGGGGCGTTCATGAGCGCGCACCATGACGAAAGCCGGTGGTCCTGGAAACCCGATCCCCGCGTTCGGGCCCTGGCCGGCCGCGCCATCGACCTGATTTTCCCGCCCCACGCCCTGGACAACGCCCGCCCGCCGCAATCGCCGGGGATGTCGTCGGACGCCTGGTCCCGCGTGCGCTTCATCGCCGAGCCGCTCTGCGACGGTTGTGGCGCGCCGTTCGAATACGCCATGGCCGATCGCTGCGCCGCCTGCCTTGCCAGGCCCCGGGCCTTCGCGCGGGCGCGGGCTGCCTGCCTCTACGATGACCACTCCCGCGACCTTATCCTGCAGTTCAAGCACGCTGACCGGCTGGACCTGGCGCCGCTGTTCGCCAGCTGGCTCGGCCGAGCCGCCGCCGACCTGATCGCTGAGGCGGATGTTGTGGCGCCCGTCCCGCTCCATCGCGGCCGGCTGTTCCGCCGCCGCTACAACCAGTCGGCGGAGATCGCCCGGCCCTTGGCGCGGCGCTACAAGCTCGCCTACCTGCCCGAGGCGCTGAAACGCCGCAAAGCCACCGAGACCCAGGCCGGCAAGTCCGCATCCGGCCGCCGCCGAAATGTCGCCGGGGCCTTCGAAGTCCCCGAGCGCCAGAAGGCCAGGATCGACGGCCGCCGCATCCTTTTGATCGACGATGTGCTGACGACAGGCGCCACCGCCGAAGCCTGCGCCAAGGCCTTGCTCAAGGCCGGGGCGAGTGCGGTGGACCTTGCGACGGTTGCGCGGGTGCGCGACGCCGTCGATCAACCTATATGAACGTTAAGCGACAAGGTTCTACAGAGACATTCATGGCCCACGTCACCATCTACACCCGTCCCTTCTGCGGCTACTGCGCCCACGCCCTCAGCGTGCTCAAAGCCAAGGGCGCCGACTTCACCGAGATCGAAGCCGGCATGGACGCCAAGCTGCGCAAGGAGATGGTGGATAGGTCGGGCGGAACGACCTTCCCGCAGATCTTTATCGGCGACAAACATATCGGCGGCTGCGACGACATGGTCGCCCTGGATCAGGCGGGCAAGCTCGACGGGATGCTGGCCCAAGCATGAAGGATGGCCGCATGAAGGCCGCGTTGATCCAGCTGCGCACGCCGGCGGGTCAGGCCGCAGCGCTCGCCCAAGCTGAGCCGCTGATCCGCGAGGCCGTGGCGGCGGGCGCCGAGTTCGTGCTGACGCCCGAGTGCAGCAACATCGTCCAGAAGAACCGGCCCAAGCTGTACGAGGTGCTGGCGACGCAGGAAGACGACCTCTGCGTCCAGGGCCTGGTCGCGCTGGCCGCCGAGCTGAAGATCTGGCTGCTGATCGGCTCGGCCCTGGTCAAGCGCGCCGATGGCGGCGCCGCCAACCGCTCGATCCTGGTCGGGCCGGACGGCCATGTGGCCGCCACCTACGACAAGATGCACATGTTCGACGTCGACTTGCCCACCGGCGAGAAGGCGCGGGAGTCGGAAGCCTATACGCCGGGCGAGGAAGCGGTGATCGCCGCCACCCCGTTCGGCAAGCTCGGCCTGACCATCTGCTACGACGTCCGCTTTCCCTATCTCTATCGGGCGCTGGCCAAAGGCGGGGCGGAGATCATGACCGTCCCGGCCTGCTTCACCCGTCCCACGGGCGAGGCGCATTGGGAGATATTGCTGCGCGCCCGCGCAATCGAGACCGGCGCCTTCGTGCTGGCGCCGGCGCAGGGCGGCTTCCACGAGGATGGCCGCGGCACCTGGGGCCGGTCCATCGCCGTCGGCCCCTGGGGCGAGGTGCTGGCCCTGGCCGACCACGACGAGCCGGGCTTTATCATCGCCGACCTCGATCTTGACGCTGTGGCCAAGGCCCGGCAGGCGATCCCGGCGCTGAAGAACGAGCGCAGCTTTACAGGTCCCGTGCTCGCCGGATGATCAAGTACGCCCTTGCCTGCGACCAGGGCCACCCCTTCGAGGGCTGGTTCTCCGTCTCCGCCGACTACGACGACCAGCGCGAGCGGGACGCGATCGAATGCCCCTATTGCGGCTCGCGCGCCATCGCCAAACAGATCATGGCCCCGGCCATCTCAGGCACGAAGGCCCAGACGGGCGGCGTCGACGCCACGCCGCAGATGCGCGCGATGATGATGGAGGCCATGGGCCGCGTCCGCGCCCATGTGGAAGAGAACTACGACTACATGGGCGACAGCTTCGCCGACGAGGCGCGGGCCATCCACGAAGGCCGCTCGGAAGAGCGCGGCATCTATGGCGAGGCGACGCCGGCCGAGGTGAAGAGTTTGGTTGAAGACGGCGTGCCGGTGGCGCCGTTGCCGGCGGCGCCGGCGAAGAAGGCGGATGTGAACTAGGGGCGGCAGCGATGAAGAATAGCCGATTCAAATTCATCACCGAGGATCCACATTCTCCCTTGGCCGGAGCGTCGCCATGGAAGAGGTATCTGTACCTCTGGACGATTTGGCCCTGGTGGGCGTCAATCGCTTTATTCGGCGTCTCTTACGTCGGCTATGAGCGTAATATTGCGCCCCAATTGGCTCCGCGTCTTTGGAGCGTCCCGAGCACAGAACAACTAACTTCCGTGTCCGTTTTTCTTACTGCATCGCCTATGTATTACCGGTCGCCCTACATCTTCAGAACAACTGGCGGCCAAATTCTGTCCGTGTTTTGCCACCCAAATATAGATTGGAACGGCTGTATCGCGGTGGCGCCCAGCATCGTGGGGCGTCCCGCCACAATGACGTATTTTGGAGTACAAGACGGTCCCAACTATGGCCGAGCCGTTATTATGTCATTGGCGGCGGGTAGTCGGACAATTATGGCTCTGGCCGATAGGCGGAAAGAACTGTCAGAAGAAGCGGCTATACAAGATAAAACTCATGACCACACGCCATTAACAACAATAATATTCGAACTATGGTCTGTATTTGTGGTCATTCTCGCGATGACCGGATTGGCTATTAAAATAAATTCGATTCTGGCAAACCGGGGAATGGTGCGCGCGTGGGATGGTGGATTCTCAAAGGGCGTGATCGAGGCAAGCGCTGCCGCCCGCGCCGGCAAGAGGCAGACCTGAACTAGGGACGCCGCGTCCTACCTCCCCCGCGACGCGGCGGGAGGGGGACCGCCCGCCGCAGAGCGGGTGGTGGAGGGGGCGAGTCGAGCCCACTGCCTTGAGATCAGCGTTGTTATCTTCGGCAAGCTTTGGCGCCGGCGCGCTGCAACCTGCCCCCTCCACCATCCGCTCTTCGCTGCGCTCGGCGGATGGTCCCCCTCCCGCCGCTTCGCGGGGGAGGTAGGGTGCGGGCGCAGCGGATCGTTCAGCCCAGTCGTTCGCCACCGCCATCATCAAGGATGCCGCCACTCGACCGGTCCTTCAAATCCACGCCACTGAACCCCAGCCGCTTCGCCTCCCGCAGCAGCCAGCCAATCTTGTCCGCCGCCTGCTCCGGCGACAGGCCGCCGGGCGCGCGGATGTTGGAGACGCAGTTGCGCTCACTGTCGCGGCGGCCGGGTTTGGGGTCCCAGGTCAGATAGGCGCCCAGGCTGTCGGCGGCGCTCAGGCCGGGACGCTCGCCGATCAGCACGACGACCACCTTGGCGCCCAGGGCCTCGCCGATAGGATCACCGATCGCCACCCGCGCCTGGCGGGCGATGACGATCGGAGCGAGGGACCAGTCGCCCAGTCGCGCCGCGAGCGCAGAGACAACCGCCGGCCCGTGGGCGTGGACGGCGGTGGCTGAAAGGCCGTCCGCCAGCACGATGGCTAGGTCGTAGTCGCCCGGCGTCAGCGACGAAGCGGATTTGTCCAGCCGCCGGCCCAGGTCGGGGCTCTGCAGGTAGGTCGCCCGGTCGGGGGCGGCGCTGTCGACCACGACCGAGGCGCGGCCCAGCGCCGCGCCGATCTGGCCCAGGTCCAGCGGCGCGTGAACCGCATCTCGGGCGCGGGCATGGGCGAGCTGGAAGGCCAGCATCGGTGCGGTCGGCAATCCCTGTCCCGCGCGGCCAAGCCCCACACGCGCGGCGGTGGCCTGGCGCAGGGCGGCGAAAGGATCGCGGCGGACGTCGGGCGGTTCAGCCACCGCCGAGGCTTTCCAAGAGCAGCCGTTGCGCGCCGCCGCCCGCTTCAAGCACCCGCCCGGCCCCATCGGCGAGCCCCATCTTCACCAGCCAGGCCTCGAACTCCGGCGCGGGGCGCAAGCCTAGGACCTCGCGCACATACAGGGCGTCGTGGAAGCTGGTGCTCTGGTAGTTCAGCATGATGTCGTCGGCGCCGGGCACGCCCATGACGAAATTCACTCCGGCCACGCCCAAAAGCGTAAGCAGGTTGTCCATGTCGTCCTGATCGGCGGCGGCGTGGTTGGTGTAGCAGACGTCCACTCCCATCGGCAGGCCGAGCAGCTTGCCGCAGAAATGGTCCTCCAGCGCGGCGCGGGTGATCTGCTTGCCGTCGTAGAGGTATTCCGGGCCGATGAAGCCTACGACGGTGTTCACCAGCAGCGGCCGGAATGGCCTCGCCACCGCATAGGCCCGCGCCTCCAGCGTCTGCTGGTCGACCCCATGATGGGCGCCGGCGGACAGGGCCGAGCCCTGGCCAGTCTCGAAATACAGGACGTTGTCGCCGACATCGCCTCGGTTCAGGGCCAGGGTGGCGTCATGAGCCTCGCGCAGGATGGCGAGGGAGACGCCGAAGCCCTGGTTGGCCGCCTCGGTCCCCGCGATCGACTGGAAGGTCAGGTCCACCGGCGCGCCGAGTTCGATCAGCTCCAGGGTGTTGGTGACATGGGTCAGCACGCAGCTCTGGGTCGGGATGTCGAGCTTGAGCCGCAGGTCGTCGATCAGGGTCAGCAGGGCGTGGGCGGACTCCACGCTGTCGCTGGCCGGATTGATCCCGATCACCGCGTCGCCGCAGCCCATCAGAAGGCCGTCGACGATGGAGGCCGCCACGCCGCGTGGATCGTCGGTGGGATGGTTGGGCTGCAGACGCACCGCCAGGCGGCCGGGCAGGCCCAGGCTGTTGCGGAAGGCGGTCGGGACGCTGATCTTCTTCGCCACCGCGATCAGATCCTGGTTTCGCATCAGCTTGGAGACCGCCGCGGCCATCTCCGGCGTCACACCCGGTGAGATCGCCGCCAGCACGGCGGCGCCGGTCTCGTTCGCCAGCAGCCACTCGCGGAAGCCGCCGACGGTGAGATGGGCGATCGGTGCGAACGCCGCGCGATCATGGCTGTCGAGGATCAGGCGGGTGACCTCGTCATGCTCATAGGGGACGACAAGATCGTTGAGGAAGGTCGTCAGCGGCAGGTCGGCCAGGGCGTAGCGCGCGGCGACGCGCTGTTCGGCGCTCTCGGCGGCGACCCCGGCCAGGGCGTCGCCGGACCGATAGGGGGTCGCGGCGGCCAACAGCGCCTTCAGGTCATCGAAGCGATGCCGCGTGCCGCCGAGGTCGCAGACGTACACCCCTCTATCCTCCCGCCTGCGTGGTCCTAGTCGCGATCTTATGCCTGCCCTTCGGCCAGGGCGCCACGCGCCGCACCGCCGAACAGGCGATAGAGGCCGTAGCCGCCAAGAATGAGCACCAGATAGACCGCGAATACCTGCAGGTTCAAAATCGCCATGGCCACGAACGCGCCCATGGCCAGCACCAGAGCGATCGCTGGCGCCACGGGATAGAGAGGCGCGCGATAGGGCCGCTGCAACGCCGGCTCGGTGCGCCGGAGGCGAAACAGGCTGGCCATGCTGATCACATAGGCCGTCAGGGCGCCGAACACCGACAGGGTGACGATGGCCGCGGTCAGGCTCTGGCCCTGCAGGCTGATCAAGCTGTCGCCATAGATGGCGATGACGCCCACTACCGCACCGGCGAGGATGGCGACATATGGCGTGCCGAACCGGGGGTGCAGCCGAGCCAACAGCCCCGGCAGGTAGCGGGCGCGGCCAAGCGCGAACATCTGCCGCGAATAACCCATGATGATGCCGTGGAAGGAGGCGATCAGGCCGAACAGGCCCAGCCAAACCAGCATGTGCAGCCAGCCGCTGTTCGACCCCACCACGATCTTCATGGCCTGGGGCAGGGGATCGTTGATGTTGCTGATCTTGCGCCAGTCGCCGACCCCGCCGGCGAAGATCATCACCCCGAAGGCCAGGGCCAGCAGCGTCAGGATGCCGGCGATATAGGCCACGGGAATGACGCGCGGGCTCTCCGCCTCCTCGGCCGCCATGGCTACGCCCTCGATGGCCAGAAAGAACCAGATGGCGAACGGCGCGGCGGAGAAGATCCCGCTGATCATCGACAGGCTCGGCCGCTCGGCGCCGGCCCAGCCGTGCGCCGCGAAGTGGGCCCAGGAAAAGCCGGGCGCGACGACGCCCATGAAGACCAGCAGCTCGATGATCGCCAGGATGGTGACGAACAGCTCGAAGTTGGCGGCGATGGTCACGCCCAGGATGTTCAGGGTGACGAACACCACATAGGCGCCGGCGGCGGCCAGCTTCGGATCCAGTCCGGGGAACTGCACCGCCAGGTAGGCCCCGATCGCCAGCGCAATAGCCGGCGGCGCGAACACGAACTCGATGAGGGTTGCGACCCCGGCGAAGAAGGCCGCGTCGGGCCCAAAAGCGCGGTGGGCGTAGGCGAACGGGCCACCGGCGTGCGGGATGGCGGTGGTCAGTTCGGTGAAGCTGAAGATGAAGGCGGTGTACATCACCGCGACCACAACGGTGGCGATCAGAAAGCCCAGGGTGCCGGCCGAGGCCCAGCCATAGCTCCAGCCGAAATACTCGCCAGAGATCACCAGCCCGACGGCCAGGCCCCAGAGATGGAAACCGTTCAGGCCCTTGCGAAGCGTCTTGGCGCCATCGGTCATCTGCACCCTCCGAGCCCGACTGCCCCGGGCGTCGACCTTCGCTTTAAGGCTAGGCCAGCGCATGGTGTTCGCCCGCCTGCTTTGTTGGAGCGATTGGACAATCCAAGCTCATGCCCGTCAATTGGGCAGGGCGTCAGGCCGGCTTGGTGACCGTCATCATATAGTTGATGTCGGCATCGCCCGACTGGCTCCAGACGCCGGTGAGCGGGTTGAAGTTCACCCCAAAGGGCCCACTGATCTCCACGGGCTCGCTGGCCAGGTAGGCGCGGACTTCCTCGGGCCGCAGGAACTGGCGCCAGTCGTGGGTGCCGCGCGGCACCCAGCCCAGGATGTACTCCGCGCCCACCTTTGCCAGCGCCAGCGCCTTGAGGGTGCGGTTCAGGGTCGCGACGATCATCAGCCCGCCGGGCGCCAGCATCGCCGCGCAGGACCGCAGGTAGGGGCCGGGCGTCGCGACATGCTCGACCACTTCCATGTTCAGGATCACGTCGAAGGGGCCGGCGCCATCAGCCAGCAGGGCCTCCGCGGTGGAGCAGCGATAGTCGATGGAAAGACCGGTCTCCGCCGCGTGAACGCTGGCCGTGCCGATGTTCCGATCCGAGGCGTCGACGCCGGTGACCTGAAAGCCCAGCCGGCTCATCGGCTCCGACAGCAGGCCGCCGCCGCAGCCGATGTCCAGCAGCCGCAGACCCTCGAACGGCGCGCGCGCGCTCGCATCGCGCCCGAACACCGCCAGCGCCTGCTGGCGGATGAAGGCCAGACGCACCGGGTTGAACCTGTGCAGCGGCGCGAACTTGCCGTGTGGGTCCCACCATTCGTCGGCGACCGCGGAGAAGCGGGCGACATCGGCGGGATCGATGCTGGAGGACAGGACGGACGTCATGCCGGTGGTGTTTCACCCACAGGCCAAGTGGTCAACGGATCAGCGAGACTTTGATGTCCAACCCAAGGTCCGCCCAAGCCCGGTCGGCGGTCAGGGCGGGCACGCCTTCGCGCTCGGCGAGAGCCAGGCAGATGCGGCCGCCCAGCGACAAACCCTTGGATCGGGTAAGGGCGCTCAACTCACCAGCGCGCAATCCGATCGCCGCATCCACGGCGACGATCTCATAATCAAGTCGCCTTACCCATTGGATGGCGTCGGCTGGCGCCACGTCCAGCTTGATCAGTCTTGCCACGACCTCACCGGCGTTCACCGACGAAAGGAGGGAGGATGCAAGCCGTGGCTCAACGACCTGTGCGCCGGGTTCGCCTCGAATGAAGGCGACGACCGCCGACGCGTCCAAGACCCAGCTGCTCATTCATCCTCTTCCGCGGCGGCTTCACGCTGACGATCCGCGATCAGGGCGTCAGCCCAGCTTTCTTCAAACGCCTGGGCGGGCAGGGCCTCGCGCGCCATGGCCTGGACTCGCTGGCCCGCCGCTCGCGAGCTCAGCAGTAACAGGCCATCTTCACGCACTTCGGCGATAACCACGCCTCCTCGGCGCCAACCCATGGCCTCTATCTGATCGTCGGGAAGCGTCACTATCGCGTTCCGTCCAACCTCGAGCCTTATCGTCGGCGGGTATTTGGCCTTGAAGGCCTCATCCGCTTCGGTCTCGTAAGTGGCCGGGTTTTCCGCAACGCCCGACGCTGGCTTGGACGCCTTTGCCCTGACCTTGTCCTGCTCCAGCACATTGCGGACCTGCTGATAGCTGCGCTTCATCACCCGCGCGATGTCGGCGCGCGAAAGGTTGGCCGCCGCCAGCGCCCTGATCTTGTCGGCTATGGATTTCTGCCCGTCGGCTATGGCCCTCATTTCATCGTCGGTGGACATCGGCGCGCCTATGGGTAACTGACCATAATTGTAACCAGTCAGTCACTCTGTATCAAGCTCATGTAGCCGATTGCGGCGATCCCACCGCCTCGCTAGAAGGGCGCCTCGTTTTTCCATGGCGACTTGGGCTTGATGTCACGGCTGGTGATGAAATTCGGCGGCACTTCGGTGGCCGATCTGGAACGCATCCGGCGCGTTGGCCGGCTGGTCGCGGCCGAGGTTGCGGCCGGCAACAAGGTCGCCGTGGTGGTCTCGGCCATGGCCGGCAAGACCAATGAACTGGTCGCCTGGACCGACGCCGCCGGCCCCGCGGCGCAAGGCCTGCCGCTGTCCGACGACGAATACGATGCGGTGGTGGCGTCCGGCGAGCAGGTGACCGCCGGCTTGCTGGCCATGACCCTGCGCAACCTTGGCCTCAACGCCCGCTCCTGGATGGGCTGGCAGGTGCCGATCCTGACCGATGACGCCCATGGCAAGGCGCGCATCGATGAGGTGCCGTCGGAAAAGCTGATCGAGGCGATGGATGCTGGCGAGGTGGCGGTGATCGCCGGCTTCCAGGGCGTCACGCGCGCCGGCCGCATCGCCACGCTGGGCCGGGGCGGCTCGGACACCAGTGCGGTGGCGATCGCCGCCGCGGTGGGCGCCGCCTCGTGCGACATCTACACCGACGTCGACGGCGTCTACACCACCGATCCGCGCATCGAATCCCGCGCGCGCCGGCTGGCCAAAATCTCTTACGAAGAAATGCTGGAGATGGCGTCCCTGGGCGCCAAGGTGCTGGCCCTGCGGTCAGTGGAGTTGGCCATGGCCCAGCGCGTGCCACTGCGGGTGTTGTCGAGTTTTGTCGAACCGGGCGAGGCCGTAGGCCAGGGCACCATTGTCTGCGACGAGGAAGAGATCATGGAAAAGCGGATCGTCAGCGGCGTGGCTTACAGCCGCGATGAGGCGAAGATCACCCTCTACGGCCTGCCAGACCATCCGGGCGTGTCCTCGCAGATCTTCTCTCGCCTCGCGGACGCCAACGTCAACGTCGACATGATCGTTCAGAGCCATTCGCGCCAGGCGGATACGGCGAACATGGAATTCACCGTCGGCAAGCGTGACGCCGGCCGGGCGGTGGAGATCGTCCGCGCGGCCCAGGCCGAGATCGGCTTCGACGACGTGGCCGTCAACGACGATGTGGCCAAGGTTTCGGTGATCGGCGTTGGCATGCGCAGCCACGCCGGCGTCGCCAAGACCATGTTCGGCGCCCTGGCCGAAAAGGGCGTCAACATCCAGGTGATCTCCACCTCGGAGATCAAGATCAGTGTGCTGATCGACGCCGCCTACACCGAGCTTGCGGTGCGCGCGCTGCACTCGGCTTACGGATTAGATCAGCTCTAGGCGCTGGCCTATCTGGCGTTGCGGCGATAATATCGGGCATGGCTGACGATCCTGAAAAACTCGCCGCGCGCCTTCGGGCCGGCGCGGACCGCATCCTGGGCGGCGCCGACGCGCTGGAAGGCCGCGCCGACGAGCTGCCGCAATCCCTGCAGCGCCACATGCTTAAGCTACAGGCCGACATCCTGCGCGAGGGCGCCGCGGAACTTAAGGACCGTGCGCTGGCCGTCCAGCCCACAACCGGGTGCGCCTAAGTCTTCGCCTGCCACAATTTGAGGCGCGCGATTTCCTTCGCGCCTTCGTCACCACACAAATTGCCCCTGCGTCGCCATTCCTTTAGGTAGGCCTGATAGGGAGACGACGACTTCAAGAAGGAGCGCAAGGCTGATGGCCGCGCCCGGAATACCCCCGCGCGGACCCCGTAGTCTGTTGCGGCAAATTCGTGAGTCCATGGCCGCCGCCGGTCCGGTGCAGGCGCGCCTGGATATGGCTGTGCGCATCATCGCCCAGTCGATGGTGGCGGAGGTGTGCTCGCTCTACCTGCGCCGCGCCACAGGCGACATGGAGCTGTTCGCCACCGAAGGCCTCAGCCCCGAAGCCGTGCACGTCACCCGCATGGGACCTGGCGAGGGCCTGGTCGGCGAGATCGTCCGTATGGGACGGCCGCTGAACCTGATGGACGCGCCCAACCACCCGGCCTTCTCCTATCGTCCGGAAACCGGCGAAGACCCATTCCATGCCTTCCTCGGTGTGCCGCTGCTGCGCGGTGGCCGCACAATCGGCGTGCTGGTGGTGCAGAACCGCACCGAGCGCACCTACGGCGACGATGAGGTCGAGGATCTGCAGATCATCGCCATGGTGCTGGCCGAGATGGTGGCCGGCGGCGAGCTGCTGGCCCAGGGCGCGCTGAAGGACGTCGAAATCGCGCCGCACCGGCCGGAACGGCTCAAGGGCGTGCGCTTTGCCGAAGGCCTGGCCTATGGCGTGGCCGTGCTGCACGAGGCGCCAGTCGCCCCTGAACAGCTGCTGTCGGACGACATCGCCGCCGAGGAGCTGCGGCTGACGGCGGCGATTGCGGCGCTCCAGACTCAGATCGACCGGATGATGGACGGCCAGCATGGCCTGGTCGGCGCCTCGTTCGAGGTGTTGGAAACCTACCGCATGTTCGCCCACAGCCGCGGCTGGAACCGCTCACTGGAGGACGCTGTGCGGTCGGGCCTCACGGCGGAGGCCGCGGTCGAGCGGGTGCGATCCGAACACCGGGCCACGGTGGGCCAGGCGCGCGATCCCTATCTGCGCGAACGGCTCCACGATCTGGAAGACCTCAACGACCGGCTGCTGCGGCACCTGTCGGGCGAGGGTGAAGGCGCGGCGCGGCGGGAGTTGCCGGACAACGCCATCCTGATCGCTCGCAATCTCGGTCCCGCTGACATCCTGGAATATGACCGCACCAAGCTGAAGGGCATCCTGCTCGAGGAGGGTTCGGCGGCCAGCCACGCCGGCATCGTCGCCCGCGCCCTGGAAATCCCCTGTGTTGGCCGGCTGTCGGGCCTGCGCGACCGGGTCTCGCAAGGGGATGCGGTGATCGTCGATGCGGAGACTTCGGAAGCCTATCTGCGTCCGCGGCCGGATGTCGTCGAGGCGCTGCAGGCTCGGCTGGCTGTGCGCGCCCAGCGCCGTGCCGAATTCGCCCGCTTGCGTGACACGCCGGCCTTTACCCGGGACGGCGCCAAGATCAGCCTGATGATGAACGCCGGCCTGGCGGTCGATCTGGACATCCTGCAGGAGACCGGCGCCGAGGGGATCGGCCTCTTCCGCACCGAGTTCCAGTTCATGGTGGCCGAGGAGCTGCCGCGGTTCAACGCACAGACGGCCCTCTATTCCCGCGTGCTCGAGGAGGCCAACGGCCTGCCGGTCACCTTCCGCACCCTCGATCTGGGGGGGGACAAAATCTTGCCCTACCTGGAGGCGGAGCGGGAAGACAATCCGGCGCTGGGCTGGCGGGCGATCCGCATGGGCCTGGACCGGCCAGCGCTGCTGAGATTGCAGCTGCGGGCGCTGATCGCCGCGACACGGGGGCGCGAGCTCAGGGTCATGTTCCCCCTTGTGGCTACTGTCGCCGAATTCCGCGCCGCGCGGGCTCTGGTGGACCAGGAAGTCAAATGGGCGGTGCGGCGCGGCCGTGCGGCCCCGAGCACGCTCAGGGTCGGCGCCATGATCGAGGCGCCTGCGCTGATTTGGCACCTGGATGCGCTTCTGCCGATGACGGACTTTGTGTCTATCGGCACCAACGACCTGATGCAGTACATGTTCGCCGCGGACCGCGGAAATCCCCGCGTCGCAGATCGCTATGACCCTATTTCGCCGCCGGCGCTCCGTGCGCTGAAGGCGATTCAGGACGCGTGCGCTGAAACCGGGACTCCAGTGTCCGTGTGCGGAGAAATGGCTGGCCGACCGCTCGAGGCCCTGGTCTTGATCGCGCTCGGCTATGATCAACTGTCCATGCCGCCTGGCGGTATTGGACCGGTCAAGCGGATGGTCTTGTCCTGCGATCGAGAGGCGGCCCGCCGTGGCGTGGTTGGTCTTTTAAAAGGCAGTGCGGGTTCTGTGCGCAGCGAGGTGGAAACTTTGGCGCGGAAATTGTCTATCGCTATCTGAATATTGAGGACGCTGAGCTATTCTGGTACACACTGAAAGTGTTAGGGGTAACACTTCCCGCATTACGGTGAAGCTAGCGTCTTGGGTGGAGTTGTGGGGGGCAATGTAGCCATGCCGCTTGATACGGCCAGGGTTACTGATGACTTGGATGTGTTACTCGGGAACAGCCCGGTTGACGCGCGCGCCAACCCAATGAATGACGCCTATGGGCCCATGGTGGATTCAGCACCGACGCTTGGCGCGGCGCTAAAGGCCGCGCGCGAGTTCCAGGGGCTTGACCTCGAAGACTTGGCGCAGTCCACCCGCATCCGGAAAAACTACTTGTCCGCGCTCGAAGACATGCGGATGGAAGACCTTCCGTCCCGCCCGTTCACGCTCGGCTACGTCCGGTCCTACGCCAAGGTGCTGGGCCTGGATCCCGATGCGGCCGTGGCCCGGTTCCGCATGGATGCGCCGGAAGAAGATCAGGTTCTGCGCGCGCCGGTGGGGGTACGCCGCGAACGCGACCCGCGGCTGTCGCTCTTTGTCGGCGCCGGCGTGATTGTGGTTATCGGCGTGGTGCTCTGGAACGTCGCCCAGCACCAGATCAACGCCGACGGGTCCACCAAGGCGGCGACGCCGCAAATCGCTCAGTCGGTGGCCAGGGCGGTCGCCCTGCCGCCGTCCGCCGCGCCCTCCGGACCGATCCATGTCGATCCGTCCCTTCCGGCGCCGGCGGAATCGACCACGCCCACTCCCTATCTGACGCCGGGTCTCCCTGAAGCCTCGGGAACCTCGGCCGCTCAGCCGATCAGCGTCGCAGCGCCAACGCCGGATGCGGCCGCCGCGACCGCCACGCCCTTTGTCGCCAAGGGCGCCGTCTATGGCGCTCCGCCGGGACCGGCGACGATCATCTTGCAGGCCACCAAGGCGGCGTCGCTGGTGATCCACGGCGGTGACGGCGCGGTCTATTTCGCCAAGGAGCTGGCGCCCGGCGAAGCCTACCGCGCGCCCATACTCAAGGGCATCACGGTCGATGTGTCCGAGCCGCAGGCGTTCAACTACTACGTCGGCGGCCTGCTCAAGGGGCAGCTCAGCGGTCCCGATACGCCGCTTTCGAAGCTCACCGACGGGAACTAGGCTTTAGCGATCGCTCGGACCGGCGGTCGGCGTGGGCTTTGTCCCGGCCGGTCCGTCCGGCTCATAGCGCCATATGCCCGGCCCTAAGCCCGCCGGCTCCGTCACCATCTTCACCGAGCAGGCGCCGATCTTCAGCAGAACCGCCCGCATCAGATAGCCGTCGGGTAGGTCGCCCAACTTTCGAAGCGGCGCCGGTGCGGTCGATTGCGTCTGGATCAGCAGCGCCGGCCCACAGGCGTTGGGCGAAGCGGGCGCTGGCGCGGCGGCCACGATAGCGGCCAAGATCGCGAGGGCGGACATGAGCCGGGTCTCTTCTTGGGGTTCGGGAGCGTTCGCCAATGATGAACCCGGAGCCGCGGCGCGTAAATCGTGAGCGCTTGACCTCCGCTGCGGAAGCCGCGCCTGATCGCGAAAATCGTGGAGGAAACCAAATGACGCCCGACGATCTGATGTTCCGGCCTGGCCTGATGACCGGCGAACGCATCCTCATTACAGGCGGCGGCACGGGTCTCGGTAAAGTCATGGCCGAGGCCTGCGTCATGCTGGGCGCCGAGGTCTATATCTGCGGCCGCCGCGGCGGGGTGCTGGACGAGGCGGCCAAGGAATTGATGGACGCGCACCCCAGCAAGAATGGGGGTGGTAAGGTCGTCGGCATCCCGTGCGATATCCGCGTGCCTGAGGCGATCGCTGACATGCTGGACCAGGTCTGGGCCGATGGCGGCGCCCTGACCGGCCTCGTCAACAACGCGGCGGGCAACTTCATCAGCCGCACCGAAGACCTGTCGCCGCGCGGCTTCGACGCCATCGCCAACATCGTCTTCCGCGGCTCCTTCTTCGTCACTCTGGACTGCGGCAAGCGCTGGATCGCGGAGGGCAAGAAGGCCTCGGTGGTCAATATCCTGACCACCTGGATCTGGAACGGCGGACCCTTCACGGTGCCTTCGGCCATGTCCAAGGCCGGGCTGAACGTCATGGCCCAGTCGCTGGCCGTGGAGTGGGGTCCGAAGGGCATCCGCTTCAACTCGATCGCACCAGGACCCTTTCCCACCGAAGGCATGACCGCCCGGCTCAACCCCGGCGCCAGCGGCGATGCCTATTCGGACATGCGCGGCAATCCCATGGGCCGGGTTGGTGAAATGCGCGAGTTGGCCAACCTTGCCGTTTACCTGCTGCACCCGCTGTCGACCTATGTGAACGGCCAGACCATCGCGATCGACGGCGGCGCCTGGAACGCCGGCGGCGGCGGTTTCGCCCGCCTTACCGAATGGGGCGATGACCAGTGGGCGCAGGCCAAGGCGGCGATCCGCGGCGCCAACGAAGTGGACAGAGCCAAACGAACAGTGTGACCTGTGCAGGAAATTTTCCGGTCGGGCTTGGGGTTTGGCCAGTGATGGCTTAATTTCAAAGCCATGACCGCATCCGATCTTCAGCACGTCCGTCCCTGGCGCGCGATCCAGCGCCGTCCCACCCGCAAAATTCGCGTCGGCTCTGTCGAGGTGGGCGGCGATGCGCCGATCACCGTGCAGTCGATGACCAACACGCTCACGGCCGACGCCCAGGCCACCATCAACCAGGTCCGGGCGCTGGAAGAGGCGGGCGCCGACATCGTGCGGGTGTCCTGTCCCGACGAGGAGTCCACGGCGGCCTTCAGCGCCATCGCCAAGGCCTCCAATGTCCCGCTCGTGGCCGACATCCACTTCCACTACAAGCGCGGCATCGAGGCCGCCGAGGCTGGCGCCGCCTGCCTGCGCATCAACCCCGGCAACATCGGCAACAAGGCTCGCGTCGGCGAAGTGGTCAAGGCCGCCCGCGACAACGGCTGCTCCATGCGGATCGGCGTCAACGCCGGCTCCTTGGAACGCGATCTGCTCGAGAAATATGGCGAGCCCTGCCCGGAAGCCATGGTCGAAAGCGCCCTGCGCCACGTGCGGATGCTGCAGGATCACGACTTCCACGAGTTCAAGATCAGCGTGAAGGCCTCTGACATCTTTCTGACCGTGGCCGCCTACCAGGCCTTGTCGGAAGTGATCGACTGCCCGCTGCACCTTGGCGTGACCGAAGCTGGTCCTCTGCGGGCGGGAACGATCAAGTCGTCCATCGGCATGGGCTCGCTGCTCTGGGCCGGCATCGGCGACACCATCCGGGTTTCGCTCGCCGCCGACCCGGTGGAAGAGGTCAAGGCCGGCTTCGACATGCTGAAGTCGCTTGGCCTGCGCCACCGCGGCGTCAACATCATCGCCTGCCCCTCCTGCGCCCGGCAGGGCTTCAACGTCATCAAGACCGTGGAGGCGCTGGAAGAGCGGCTCGCCCACATCTCGACCCCGATGTCGCTGTCGATCATCGGCTGCGTGGTCAATGGTCCAGGCGAGGCCCTGTTCACCGATATCGGCTTTACCGGCGGCGGCAAGGGTTCCGGCATGGTCTACAGCGCCGGCAAGGCCGACCATAAGATGGACAACGAGCGGATGGTCGAGCACATCGTCGAGCTGGTCGAAGCCCGCGCCGCGCAAATCCAAGCTGAAAAGCCCGTCCCCGCGCAAGCGGCTGAATAGGCGCCGCCGAGCGGGTTGAGGAAAAGTGCGAAGCGGTTTTTCGCCCGCAATCTGCTCTAACGCTAGAGTCGGTCACGT
>Ga0302314_10002307_pt1 | contig 35412 bp, 25 predicted proteins | sample III_Palsa_N2_3_FD_200533 | JGI IMG/M metagenome (GOLD analysis project Ga0302314, IMG submission 200533) | Peat permafrost microbial communities from Stordalen Mire near Abisko, Sweden - III_Palsa_N2_3 | ecosystem: Environmental > Terrestrial > Soil > Palsa > Peat permafrost | place: Sweden...
TCCAGCCCCGGTGACACACTTGCTCGGCGCTGAGTCCGTTGCGTGCGCGGTTGGCCCGTGTTCCCCTTGGTCCCGGCCCTTGGCTCCACCCACTCCGCAGCCGCCGAGGCGGCCTTGTTCGCAGGCTTCTTCGCTACTATGGCCGAGTCTGACTTCTCGGGTTCGTTCATCATCGGCTACGGCTCCTCGCCTTCCCGATGCGGGCCAGCCCAAGACGGCGGCTGGTCAAACCCGAGATCTCCCGGTTCCCGTGCAAGGAGCGTACGTGCATGCCAGGTTCTCCGACCACGCCGGGTCACCCGAGCGCTTGCGTTGACGCGCTCGGTCATATGGCCTTCCGCTACACAGACAGCGTCGGCACCCGGGAACAGTTTTCTATCGCGGCTCAATGGCTGGCCTGCACGCTCCCCTGCCGACGCTTCGCCGACATCCTCGCGGATGGCAGCGCACGGCTCGGGGCCGATGTGGTTCGCTACTCCTTCATCGCAGTGGACTCGCACCACCTACTCCTTGCCGGTCTCCCGGCGCACCTGTGTGAAAACTCAAGCGCAAAGCAATTTCGGGGGTCTTCTCACCCTTGGCGAGGTCGAAAAAACGCAACCATCGCCGTTCTTGCGCGCCGTCCTTTCGCGGTCGAGCGCCGGCAGCGAGTTTTCACACAGCCTCGGCCAGGAGCGGCCGTTGGCGACGGGCTGCTTTCCGATGGCCATCCACGAACTTCGAATCGCCAAAGCTTTGGAAACGAAGCCCTGCGTGTTGGCCAAGCTACGATCGGAACCAGCGGCGCCGAGGGATGCCATCGCTGGTCGTCATCGACTCATCGACAGTTCAATAGGGGCGCCGCGCGTGGACAACTGCTCCCGGAGAGCGCATGGAAATCAAGTGGATAGAGGACTTTGTCGCGCTCGCCCAGACCCAGAGCTTCTCGCGCGCGGCCGAGATCAGGAACCTCACGCAGTCCGGATTCAGCCGCCGCATCCAGGCGCTCGAGCAATGGGTCGGCGCCGATCTGGTGGATCGCAGCGGCTATCCGCCCACCCTCACGCGGTCCGGGCGGTTGTTCAAGGAGGCCGCCGACGAGATCCTGGTCAAGCTTTACGACGTGCGCGCCGTCATCCGTGACGAGCGCCGCATGCCCGGCGTAGGCCTGCAGATCGCGGCCGGCCACACGATCGCCCTGACGTTCCTGCCCGACTGGCTGGCCTCGCTGCCGCCGCGCTTCAAGGGTGTTCGCACGCGCGTGATCCCCACCAACGTGCACGACTCGATCCTGATGCTGGTCAACGGGAACTGCGAGCTCATGTTCGCGTACCACCACCCGCAGCTGCCGCTGCATCTTGACCCCGGCAAGTATGAACATCTGACCGTCGGCGTCGATGTGCTGATGCCGGTCTGCAAGCCGAACGAGCGCGGAAATCCGATGTATCGACTCGCGACGGCCGGCAGTCGTGCCTTACCGTTGATCTCGTACACCGAGGCGAGCTACTTCGGCCGTTGCCTCGCCTTCCTGCTGAAGCGCGCGAAGACGCGCCCGAAGCTCGAATCGCACTACGAATCGGACATGGCCGAACTGGTCAAGAAGATGGCGGTCGCGGGCGTTGGCATCGCATGGCTGCCGCGCAGCGCGGTGGCGGCGGAGCTCGCGGAGGGCCAGCTCGTGCAGGCAGGCACCGCCGATTGGTGTCTCGAACTCGAGCTTCGGGTTTATCGGGATGCCTCGGCGCGCCATCCGCATGTCGCCACTCTGTGGCAAGGCATTGCCGGGTCGTCCGCGAAGGCCTGAAGTCCGCGTGATATGCGGCCACCGCATCGGCGGATGCGGACGTCGCATCGTGCGCAACGCGGTCGTCCCTAGCATCCGGATGCGGTGTCGCAAGAGCGTGTCTCGAACGATCCCGACTCTCGCGCGCTTCCGTCGGAGCGTGCGCAACCTTCCGGATCGACGACATGAAAAATCGACTCACTCTCTACATCGCACTCGGGATGCTGCTCGGCGTGGCGGCCGGGGCCATTAGTCACGGCTTGGCGGCGGACGCCGACGCTGCCAGGTCCATCGCCAGCTGGTATTCCATCCTCACGGATGTCTTCCTGAGGCTCGTCAAGATGGTCATCGCGCCGCTGGTGTTCGCGACGCTGGTGTCCGGCCTCGCCGGGATGCGCAGTGACCGCGACATCGGTCGCATCGGCGTGAGGTCGATCGCCTGGTTTGCCTGCGCATCGTTCGTTTCGCTGGCACTCGGCCTGGTCTTCGTGAACCTGCTGCAACCCGGCGCCGGCCTGCACCTGGTCGCGAGCAGCGAATCCGTCAACACGGGCCTGAACACCGCCGGCCTGAACGTCAAGGACGTCATCACCAAGATATTTCCGACCAGCCTCCTCGACGCGATGGTGCGCAATGACATCCTCGAGATCGTCGTGTTCTCGGTGTTCTTCGGGCTCAGCCTGAACGCGCTCAAGAGCGTGCCCGCGGTCGCCGCGCTGATCGCGCTGGTCGACGCCCTGATGGACGCGATGCTGCGGCTCACCAACTACGTGATGCGCGCCGCCCCCATCGGCGTGTTCGGTGCGCTGGCGTCCGCCGTCACGATCAAAGGCGTGGGCCTGCTGGCCACGTACGGCAAGCTCGTCGGGTCGTTCTACGTCGGGCTGGCGGCGTTGTGGGTCGTGCTGGTCGTCGTCGGCTATCTCTTCCTGGGCAAGCGCGTCGGCGCCTTGATGCGCGCGATCCGCGAGCCGGCGATGCTGGCTTTCTCGACCGCCAGCAGCGAAGCGGCCTTCCCGCGCCTGACCGAGAAGCTCGAGGCCTTCGGCATCGACAAGAAGATCGTCGGCTTCACGTTGCCGCTGGGGTATGCGTTCAACCTCGACGGCTCGATGATGTACCAGTCGTTCGCCGCCGTCTTCATCGCACAGGCGTTCGGCATCGACATGTCGCTCGGACAACAGGCCACGATGCTGCTGGTGCTGATGCTCAGCAGCAAGGGCATGGCGAGCGTGCCGCGCGGTTCGGTGGTGGTCGTCGCCGCGATCGCGCCGATGTTCCATCTGCCGGCCGAAGGCGTGGCGCTGGTGCTCGCCGTCGACCAGGCGCTCGACATGGGCCGCACGATGACCAACGTCGTGGGCAACAGCATCGCGACGGCGGTCATCGCGCGCTGGGAAGGCATGAGGACGGAAGCGGCCGCTCCGCTGTCGCGGGCGCACGATGCGCTCGTCGTCCGCGCATGAGCATCGATTGCCTGCCATGACCGAGACAAGTTGCGGCCGTCCCGTCGACGCCGGCCCCGTTCTGCCGCGGCCGTTGGGCGTCGTCGGCGTGCTCGGGGGCATGGGCCCTCTGGCGACGATCGACTTCCTGAGCAAGCTGGTGGCAGCCACGCCCGCGGACACCGACCAGGATCATGTGCCCGTCGTTGTCAGCGCCATTCCGCAGGTTCCTGACCGGACGCGCGCCTTCCGCGGCGAAGGCCCGTCGCCGCTCGCGGCGATGATCTCCAGCGCACAGCGGCTGAAGGCCGCCGGTGCGGGCCTGGCGGTCATTGCGTGCAACACGGCGCACCTGTGGTTCGACGACATCGAAAACGCGCTGGCGCTGCCGATGATCCACCTTGTCGACGCGGCCATCCAGGACGCCATCGCGCTCGCGGGCCCGGATGGGCGCATTGGCCTGCTCGGAACCGATGCGACGCTGGCGTCCGGGCTGTACATCAACCGCGCGGCGACCACGGGCCTGGCGCCCGTGCACTGGCTGCTGCCGACGGCCCGCGAGATGATCGACCGCGTGGCGCGCGGCATCGACGCCGTGAAGTCCGGCGACCTGGCGACCGGCCGCGAACTCCTGGCGAGCGCGGCGCTGCGCCTGAAGGAACGTGGCGCGGACGTCGTGATCCTCGGCTGCACGGAGATACCGGTGGTGCTGACCGAAGCCCACTCGCCCGTGCCGGTCGTCGACGCAACCGCCGCGCTGGCCAGACGCGCGGTCGCGTGGTCGCTGGGATGTCGCACGGCGGCGGGCGGACGCGCGAAAGGTTGAGGGCGCGTGGCGGGCTATCTTGGGACTTCAACCGGCCATAACCCGCCGGTCGCGAGCGTCAGCTTCGGAGCGGTTCGAACCGGCCGAACAGGCCAGCTGCGCATAGGGGGTTGAGTTCGTAGTGCGTTTGCACTACGATGTGACCATGAAAGACGCCGTCATCCCCCAAGTCCGTGTCGAGACCGAGCTACGTGCCAGCCTCGACGCGGTGCTCCGCCCTGGCGAAACACTGACCGACTTCGTCGAGGTCGCAGTGCGCAACGCCGTTGAGTACCGGCGCGTTCAGACTGAGTTCGCTTCGCGCTGCGACGCATCCCTGGCCGAGTATGAGCGCACGGGAGTGTCCATTCCTGCCGCCCAGGTCATCGCCAAGCTCGAATCCAAGCTCGCTAAGCGCCGCAAGCAACTCGGCGGATGAGCTACGCCGTCGAATTCACGCAAGGCGCTGAAGACGACCTGGTGCGGCTCTACGATTTCCTGCTCGATCGCGCCGAAACGCTCGAAGAACTTGATGTGGCCGACGAGGCGGTCAAGGTCATCCGACAAGCCGCACTGAGCCATCTGTCGACAACGCCGTACAGCTACCGCAAGGTCGGTGCCCGGTCGACGCTGCGCGAACTCATCATCCCGTTCGGCACCACCGGCTACATCCTGCGCTTTGACATCCGCTCGCCCGAATTGGTGCTCGTGATCGGCGCACGCCACCAGCGCGAAGAAGACTTCCATTGACCTATCCAGGCCGCCTGCAGGTAAGGCCGTGCGTGGACCTCCCTGCACCGGCTGTCGGCCAGGCCGGCCTGTTACACACGTCGGCTCTCCGGCGGCCCACGAACCGGGCAGTAGCCCAGTTGTCGGCCCTGAACGACAATGGCGGCCATCGTCGAAGTTGGAGCCGGCCGTGTTGAGAATCGATGCCCTTCAAGTCGCACCCGCCCAGGCCGGTGCCGCGCTGAGTCCATCGCAGAAGCGGTTCAACACGCTGTTGCGGAAGATCGAGCAGGCACGGGTAACGCTAGCGGCGTGGCACGAAAATATTGCTGCGTACCGTCAGGCACATGCCGAGGTGCTGAGGCCGTTGCAGGGTGAACTGCTCTCCGGACAAAGGCAGTGGGTCCTCGCCTTGGACGTCGTGCTCGACCAGCGCGGTTGGACCAAGGCAGAGCGCGACACACTGCGTGAAATGCTGTGTGAGGCGGCGGGCGAATTGCTCGAAGCCCGCGGCGAGGACGAGCAGCTCAAAGCGCTGTTCGACAAGCATGCCGAGGTTGACTTCGACACCGAGCAGCGCGAAAAGATGAAGGCGATGAAGGGGTTGGCAGAGGCGATGACCGGGCTCGACCTCGGCGACGAGGAAGGCCTCGAGAACGATGCCGCTCTGTTCGAGCGCTTGGAGCAAAGCCTTCAGGAGCAAGTTGCAGCCGAGCAGGCGCAACGCGACGCGAAGGCTGCACGCCGTCGCAAGAGTGCGGCGCAACAGCGACGCGAAGCCGAGGCGGAGCAGGCAACTCAGTCAGTGCGCGAGGTCTATCGCAAGCTGGCCAGTGCCTTGCATCCGGATCGCGAGCCCGATGAACGGCAACGCGAGGCGAAGACTGCGCTGATGCAGCGTGTCAACCAGGCCTACGAAACAAACGACCTGCTCGTGCTGCTGGAGCTTCAACTTCAGATCGAGCAGATCGACGCAAGCCACATCGCCAATGCGAGCGAGCAACGCTTGAAGCACTACAACAAGGTTCTGGGTGACCAACTGGCAGAACTCAAGCTGGAACTCGAACACGTCGAGGTGGAGTTCTGCATGGAGTTCGGCCTGGAACCGGGTTGGGGATTCAACCCTCACAAGCTGGGACAAGTGCTCGAGCAGACCAGCCGCCAGTGGCGTGCCGAGCTCAACGGGCAGCAACGTGACCTGCGCATGCTGAGCGACGTGGCTGCGACGAAGCGTTGGCTCAAACGCCAGCGGCAGCAGCGCCGTGAAGCCGAGTTCGATTTTTTGCCGTTCTAAAGACGGGACGCGGCCACAAGCGGCTGTTCGTCAATGACTCCTGTGGGGTTGCGCACTTTGACGGATGCTCGGTCGCCATCGATGGAGCAGGCGGCGGTCAATCAGCCGATCCCGTCAAGACATGTCGCCTCGAGTGGGCACGACTGACAGCCATGGCCCGACGGCCTTCAGTGATCCTTCGTGTCTGCCGGCGTGGGCACCGTGCCGGCATGGCGGTCCCAATGCTCGGCCAATTCCCGTACAACGGGACTGCCGACCAGGTAGGCCGCCTCGATCGCCTCATCGTAGCCGGCGTAGTTGCCCGTGGCCTCACTCTTGAGCAGCAGGGTGGCGCTGCCGCCTCGAGGGGGCCTGGTGAAGTCGCTGGCGCTGCGCAAGTCGAGCGCCCGCGCAGCGTCGACCTTGCCGGCCTGGGCCAGCATGGCAAGCGCCTGCAGGTAACTGGCGTCCTCTTCCGCTGAAGTGGCCAGGCGGCCCGTGCCCCTGGTCCAATAGGACACCCATTGCTCGGCCCAGCGGGTCATGGACGCGCCGATCCAGAAACGGTCGGCCGTCAGCGTGTCGCCGATGAGGACGAATGGGGGGCGTCGAGCGGCCGGCGCATCGGCATAGCCGGCTCGGGCGACCCGCAGCCTGGCGTCGTCGAGCAGGGGCACTCCTGCCGTCAGCTCGAAGGCCCAGCGCGTCAGCGCGGCGTTCAAGGTGAAGACCTGGACCCCGTTGCTCGAGACGGCCGGCGGCGTCGGCGGTCCGAACGGGACCGCGCGGTCGTAGGGCACGATGCCTGTCGACCAGCCGCGCGGCATGTCGCGTGCGTCGATCTCGTAGGCGAGGTCGCCGTCGATCACGTGATTTGCCCAGGCGGCAGAGCCGACCGAGCCGATGGCCGGGTCGATTCCTCCGATGCCGGCCAGGATCCAATAGGAGCGAGTCAGGTCGAATCTCGGGTCCATCCCCAGGGCCATGATCGAGGCCGCGGCATGGGCCTTGCCGACGCCTGTGACGATCGCCAGGACATGGTCCTTGGGGTCGTAGCGGAGCGGATGGAAACCCTGAGGGAAGGCAATCGTCTCGGCGAGCGGATAACGCTCCACCCAGTTCTGCAGTTCACCTGCGCCGTCACCGGTGTCGGCGCCGACCTCGAACGTGGTGACCACCACCACACGTACCTCCAGGGGCGCCGCGGCCGCGGCGGACTGCGCCGTGGCGGCACCGGTGCCGCCCAGGGTCAGTACCACGGCGAGCCAGGCGCTCGCGAAACGAAACTTCATCAGAACTTGGCCTTCAGGCTGACTTCGAGGCTACGCGGGGGATTGACCGTGATGAAGTCGTTGCCGTAGTAGGGCGCATCGTTGGTCAGGTTGCGCCGGTTGGTGACGTTGTAGACCGATGCCTTGACCTCGAACCGACGGAAGTCGTAGAAGGCCGAGGTGTTCAACGTGTACTGGCGCGGGATCGTCGGCGACTTGTAGTAGCCGCCATTGGCAACGATGGATGCGGGCACGTCTGCCGAGTTGTTCAGGTCGATCCAGCCCGACGTGGTGGTCTCCACGCGGCTGGTCACCTGCATGTTGGCCTGCACGCCCAGCCCGTCTTCGAACTTGTAGTTGGCGAGGACGTTGAACAGGTTCGAAGGCACGCCCGGATCCTTGAATTTCTGGCCGGCCACCCAGGTGATCTCGTTGCCGGCCCCATCCACGTTCGCGCCCACTTGCGCGGGATAGTCGTAGAAGCCCTTCGCCTGGTCGAGAATGGTGCGCAGGTAGGAATAGCTCGCCGTCAGGAAGAAGCGCGGACTCGGCTGGTAGTTCAGCTCGGCTTCGATGCCACTGATGTGCGCGGCCGTCTTGGCCGTGCCTCCGGGGCCGCTCGGTTCAGTGCGTCCCTGCTTGAAAGCGGCCGTCGACAGGAACAGGCTCTTGTTCATGAGATCGAACTTGGCGCCGATCTCGGCCAGACGCGAGATCTGGCGCAGCTGCGTCGAGTCCTCCACGCCGAACGTCGCGACGCCGCCATCCTGTGCATTCGGATCGACGTACTGGGCATAGTCGTACGTGAGGTACGTCGACGCCCACGGCGTCGGCTTGTAGACAGCGCTGGCGTTTCCGTTGCCCAGGATGTACCAGTGCGACGAATGGGTTTGCGCTACCCCTTCCAGCAGGCCATCTTCACCCCCCGTGTCGAACGGGTCCTTCTCGTTGAGCTTGACGAAGTCGGCGCGGGCGCCGTACAGGAAGTTCAACTGCGGCGACACCGTGATTCGATGTTCGGCGAAGAGGGCCACGTCCGCCAGATCCGAATAGACCGAATCGTTGGGCGAATAGGCGTCGCGTGCCGGAAAGCCGTTGAGCACCTTGTTGAACGGCCCCGTGTAGTTGACGCCACTCAGCTGGGACGGTGGCAAGACCCACGTGGACGGACTGGCGGACAGGTCGTAGACGCTCACCACTTCGTCGAAGTAGTTCTGGATCGTGTTGACGTGGGCGAAGCGGAACGTGAAGCCGGCGTCAATGGACTGGGCCCGCGCTTCGTCGCCCGGCTTCGCCGGATCCGTGATCGAGGCGCCGAAGCTGTACTTGAAGTCGGTCTTGTTCTCGAGCGTGTAGCTGTTCGCGGTCGAGTCCTCGAAATAGAACTGAACCACGTTGTAGCGATTCAGGTAGTTGAAGAACGTGTTGTTGGACACCGAGGCCTGATCGCTGAACTCGTAGTTCTGGATCAGCTGCAGGTTGTACTTGAACGCACGCGCGCCGTCGCCGGCGGTCTCGTCGATGTTGGTGCGGCGATCGAGCTGGACCGGATTGCCCAGGGTCACCGGGGTGAGATAGTTGGTGATCGTGTCGGGCGACCCGGTGAGATAGGTCCCGTGGTCGATGAACGCCTGGTTCACCCGGTTGACCCCGTCGTTCTCGACGTATCTCGCGTTGACGATCTCGCTGTTGAACTCCACGGAGTATTTCGACGACACCTCGTCGAGAACCGAGAAGAACAGCGACTGCTGGTGCGTGTACTGGCCGTACCAGTAGCCGCCGCTGTTGTCACCCGCATAGCTGACGCGGTAGGCGAGGCCAGGATTCGCGGGACCGACCGGGCCGCCCAGATCGAAGCCGATGCGACGCTCGCCCTGGGTGTCGAACTGCGTGTCCACCACGCCCGAGAACTTGACGAAATTCGGCAGCTTCGTGCTGATGTTGATCGAGCCGCCAACACCGGCGCCTGGGCCGGCCTGGACCGTGGCCGGCCCCTTGTTGATGTCGATGGTGTCGATGGCGTTGAAGCTGAACGGCGCGCCGTAGCCATTGGAGGTGAAGCTGTCGCGCATGCCGTTGACGAAGACGTCCGCGTACTGGCCGCGGATGCGCGGCACGTTGGGGACGCCGAAGGAAGAGTCGGTGTAGGCGCTGGACGTGAGGTACGAGAAGCCCTCGGGGTTCTTGACGTTGAGCGCTTCGAGTTGCGCAGTCGACAGGATGGTGTTGTTGCGCGGCGTGTCGAGCACTCCCAGGTCCATGCCGAAGGCGGATGACGAGGTCACCGTGGTAGGCAGGATCAGCTCGCCGCGCTTGATGCCGTTGATCACCACCTGCTGGGACGGCAACTCGCTTGTCGCCGGAGCAGCCGATGCCGGGGTGGAGGCCGCCGGGGCCTTGCCGGGCGTGGCATCCGACTGTGCGAATGCCGGCGTGGAGCCGAATACTACGAGGAGCGGAACCGTGATGGCGAACTGTGTCTTGACTGTCATTGCACGAACCCGGGGTTTGTCGTTGATGTGGCGTACCGCGCTCGGCGTCGCATGGCTTGCACGGCGCAGGCGGTACCGAACGGCCGGATAGGGACGTTTCGAATGGGGGGAGCGATCGGGCGTCTCGGAACAGGCGTCACGAATGCACGATCCGTGCCCCATGAAGTGCTCGACGATAGGGTGCGGACAACGGATGGGCATATTGGTTCGCGAATGGGAGCTATCGGTTTTGCAACATGCCTTCGCGCAGCTTCGCGCGCGCTTCATTGCGCATTCACCGAAATTGTTTGTTGCTGCACCGCCCCAGTGCCGCGCGCACTGTCCTGCTTCAGGAATTCTGCGTCGCGGGACCCTGCGGGTGCATCGCCGATCGCGTAGCTGAGCGCAAGCTTTCGAAGAAGCCCCCCCGTTCATTCCGAGTGCCACCGGTGGGGTGTGGCGCCGTCGCATCAACCGTGGCCGTCGCCCGCGCGGACTTCGGAGCCAGTGCATTTCGCGGATGGCATTGCGGCAGGCTGGAATAATCGCTTCGTGACTTCGGCTCCTTCACCGTCCCCTGAACGCGCGAATCATGACGACGCTTGACATCGATGCCGTGGAGGCCTTCGTCCTGGTCGCCGAGCTGCGCAGCTTCACGCGAGCCGCGGAGGTGCTCGACGCGACCCAGTCCGCCGTCAGCGCACGGATTCGCCGCCTCGAAGACGGGCTCGGCCGGCGACTGCTCGAACGCACCCCGCGCCAGGTGCGGCTGTCGGCGGATGGCGAGGCTTTCCTGGATTCGGCCCGGGAACTCGTGGCGGCGCACCGGCGGGCCGTGGGCGCCTTCGATGCGCCACGGCGCCGGCTCGTGATCGGAATCAGCCACCACGTCGTTGGCGCAGAACTTCCGCTGATCCTGCGACAGATGATGCTGCGCGCGAGCCTGGTGTTGATCGAGATGCGCATTGGCACGTCGAGGGAACTGTTCGAGGCGTTCGAACGCGCCAGGCTGGATGCAGTGATCGTTCTGCGCCACGACAACCGACGCAACGACGGCGAGGTGCTCATGAATGAGGCCTTCGCATGGCATGGCACGCCAGATTTCTTCCATCGATCGGACACGCCGCTACCGGTGGCGCTGCAGGCGGAGCCGTGCAGCGTTCGGCGCATGGCCGTCGATGCGCTGTCGTTCGCCGGCATCGCCTGGTCGGAGGCCTTCGTGGGCGGCGGCGTAACGACCACGGGCGCCGCCGCTGCGGCGGGGCTGGCAGTCGCCGTGCTGGCCAGGCGCGTGGCACCGGCGGGGACGATCGACGTGGGCCCCCGCCTCGGCCTGCCGTCGCTGCCGTCACGCGAACTGGTACTGCACACCTCTGCCACCGATGCCCCCGCTCGCGACGCGTTGCGCAAGCTGGCTGACGCGCTGCGAGTGACCGCGGGCGCCGCGGCCTAAGCTGTGACGACGGATCGTCAGTGCGACGGCCCGGCCAACGTCGCCGCCGTGCCGCTGCGGGAGCCGCCTCCATCGTCCGGCAGCGCCGCGGCGAGGGCAGGCGCCGCGGCGCTGCCGATGCAGCGCCAGGCCACAGCGATCGACCCGAACGTCAGGCCGATGACGAGTGTCGTGACCGCCAGCAACGAGGCCAGGTGGGCAACGATCAACAGTCGCCGGTCCCGCGTGTCGCGCCGGGGCGGGCCGCGGCGCCGTGCGCGAGGCCGAAACGTTCGCATGTCGAGCCTGATCGGCACGCAGGGCGTGCATTGCATGGTGGCCATGGGCGCAGTCACGTTCGTTGTGGAGTTCGAAGCGTGCAGGCAAGCGTGCGCCGGCACCAGCGGCCGCGACGACTTTCTGTGATGCTCGATCGGCATCCCGCTGGAAGGCTCATGCCACGACTGCGGTCGCGCGCCGCCACGACGCCCCGTTGCGGCGTCTGCCCGCGGGTCTGCGAAGGCTTCTGTCGCGCCTTGTTGCATGAATGCGAAGCGGGGCGAGAATTCCCATGACCTCACGATCTCAGGCAGCGCTTCGGTTGCTGCGGACGGAATTCGGGCGTCCGGCCGCGAGCATGCAGTTCAATACCGCCGCGCCCACTGCCGCTTCGGTGCGCCGGCCCTCGTCGTTGCGCGCACGCAGCCGCGTTCCGATCAGCGACTTGTAGCGCCCCATCGTGGTCTCGACCAGTGCGCGCCGGCCGTAACCGGTGACCTCCTGCCAGGCGAGCCTGCCCAGCGCCGCCACCGTGTGGACATGGACGTCGCGACGTGAGGCGTCCAGCCCCAGATCGGGCGATGCCGTCGAAGTCGCCCGCGGCGGAATTACCACCGCAATGTCCGCGCTGCGCGCAGCGATGGTCGCGCACGTCGGCTCGCCGTCATACGCCCCGTCGCCCGTGACTTGCTCGATCTCGTTGGGGATCTGCTCGAGCAGCGGCGCGACTTGCGACGGGTCATCAACGTCCTGGCCGGTCAGCGTCACGGCCACGATCTCGCCGCTGTCGGCGTCCACCGCCAGGTGTACCTTGCGATATTGGCGGGGTGCACGCCGGCCGTGTTTGTCCGCGAGCCACTCGCCGGAACCGTAGATCTTCAAGCCGGTGCTATCGATCGGCACGTGCAGAGGGCCCTCGGGCAGCGTCACCCTGGCGATCGAGGGCAGCTTGATCGCCCGACGGCTGACCGTCGCGTGATCGGGCACAGCGAGCTCCCAGCCCAGCAATTCGACGATCGACGCCATCAGGCCCTCGGTTTGACGCAGCGCCATCTTGAACGCCGAGCGCAGCATCAGGCAGGTCTGGATCGCGCTGTCGGAATAGGTCGCCGGTCCGCCCCGCGTCGTGCGCCGTTCTGCGCCCCAGCCGTCGACGGCCTCCGGCGTGATCCACATCGTGAGGCTGCCGCGCCGGCGAAGTCCAGCCTCGTACTCAGCCCAGTTCGTCACCTTGAACTGCATCTTCGGAATATGGTGCCGGCGTTCGGCGTTGAGCTTATGGGGCATCGCGGTCTGTCGACTTCAACTCGCTCATGCTACCGAACGCGATCCGTATTCATGCACCAACGCGGCGTGCAGGTGCTCGACGGGAACACATCGTGTCCGCACACACCTACTTGGCCAGCGCCACCGACTACGCCGCGATGAACTCCGTTTGGTGCGCCTGGCTTAAGCCTGGCGCCATCGTAGCTCGCGCAACGGTGAGCCCCAAGTTGACCAAGAACGCGTGCAAGGTCGAAATTGAAATGACCGCAGCGTTCACGCCCGGTAGAGGTCAAGCGCGGAATTGAAATTCCAACGTGACCTCCTGGGGGGACACGGCTCTTTGCGCGGCCATGCGCTGGACGCTGCTCAGGGACGTCTTCGGCCTGAAGCCAGAAGCAGGAGCGGCGCTGCACGGCCTGATCACCGCGCCCAAACTCACGCTCACGGCTCGTGCCTGGATCTACAAGGAGCAGCTGCGCGATTTGCTCGATCGAAAGCAGATCAACGTCATGCGCGATTCGCTCCTGCACTGGTGCGTCTGCGTCATGCGATCCAAGGTCGAGCCGATGAAGGAAGTTGCCGGCCTCGTGCGCCGCCATCTGGAAGGCATCGTTGCCTGGGCGCAGACCCGTCAGACCAACGGATTCCTGGAAGCCATCAACGGCCTGTTCCAGGCCGCCAAGCGCCGCGCGCGCGGCTTCACCCGTCTGTCCACCATCAAGACCGTCATCTTCCTGATCGCGGGCAAGCTGGACTTCCAGGCCGTCAACCCGCATGCCCGGCAACCCACTTGAATTTCAAGAGAGCCACTACTTTGCGGTAGGTCATTCCAGCAGGTGCTTTGGCTTCATCCAAGACTGGGTGGAAAAGAAAATCAGGCGACACATGATGCGGGCCCGGAAGCGCCACGGATTCAGCTGGACGAGGTGGAGTAGGCAATGGCTATACGAGACACTGGGGCTGTTCAACGGCTACCGCGTCCACAGTCAGATGTCGAAAGCGTCTCCAACTGCATAGGCCCCATAACCCTTGACGCGAAGCGCGCAGGAAAGCGGAGTGCGGGAAATCCGCCTGCTCCGTTTGACGTGGCGGGGGCTGGAAGCGCGGCGATGGTAGCCGGACTGAGGGCCAGGGCGAAAGCACTGTGACAACCACCGGAGCCTAATGCTGGCGCGCCAGTCCTCGACCCTACCGATGAGCGGGGTGTGGAAACGGAGCCAAGGTCTGGCTCATAGGGCACCGCCAACCGAAAGGGGCGGCAACAGCGATGCGCAGACCTACAGTCACCGCGCCACATCTCGACTCTACCGTCTGAACGTGCTGGCCCCGACCTACCGCCGTGGAAAGCGACGAGACGGCGGTTGGGGTACGGGCGTTGGGATTGACGAAAATCGAGCCCAATTCTGAACCACACCGCCGAAACCCGCAGCCAGTTGATGGTTTGCAAAGGGTGAGATCGCCGGCTGAATCGTAGGCATCGGGGGCGCGACATCTGGCAACGTCTCATGCGCAGCGCATCGAGTCATGGCACGTCGAGGGGGCGCTCCCGATACGAGTCCAGCAGGTCCATCAGCGCCTGCGATTGGTAGTTCTGGGCCAGGCCGCGCAGATGTGCGGCAAACGGCCGGTAGCTTGGATCCAGGCGTTCGAGATGATGGGCACGCGCAAGGATAGCGCGCATGCTGCCGACGCGTGCAAGCTTGTGGAGCACCTCGATCTCCATCGACGGAGGAACCAGGAAGCCGCAGTCAGCGCCAGGCGGCACGCCGGCCACTACGGGAACAGGTACCGGTGGGTTCGACCCGAAGATCAGCTCCAGCTTGAGCAGATCTCCGACATGCAGCAGCAGATCGGCCGCGACGATGGGCTTTGACATGAACGCGCTGGCGCCTGCGGCCAGGGCATTCACCTCAGAGTCTGGCATTACGCCGGCTGATGTAGCAATGACAGGAATATGGGCAAGACCCGGAATCTTGCGGATATGACGCAGCGCATTCAGTCCGTCCATCACTGACATTGGCAGATCCATGACGATCAGGTCCGGTACCAAGCCTCGCGCAAGGTCGATGCCCAGAGCGCCATAGCTTGCGTGGGTGACCTCGAATCCCGCGACGTGCAACACCTGTGTCAGCATTTCGCGCAATATCGGCGCATCGTCCACCACCAGGATGCGACGGCGCGGCCCGGCGTAGCCGGTGATTCGCGTGTTGGCGGGCAGCCGGGCGACGGCGCCTTGATGCACGGGCAACTCCAGCTCGAACCAGAAGACACTGCCCACCCCCACATGGCTGCGAACCTGTATTTCGCCGCCCATCAGATTGACGAGTTGCCGACTAGTCGCCAACCCTAACCCGACCCCTTCCGAACGCCAACGCGCTTCGCTCACGTGCTCGAAAGGCACGAAGATGCGCGTCATCTGGGCCTCACTCATTCCCACGCCGCTGTCTTCGATCTCGAAGCGCAGTCGCACTTGCGCTGGCGCTGGCGCGGACGACTCTTGCGTCGAGTCGGGCGAGGCTGACCTGACGCGCAAAGTCACTAATCCGGCATCGGTGAACTTTACGGCGTTGGACAGAAGGTTGAGCAGTACCTGGCGCAGGCGCAGTTCGTCAACCCGTACGGCACCGGGTAGTCCCGGTCCGCGCGCGATCCCGAAGGACAGGCCCTTCTCTTCGGCCTTGACACGGACGACGTCGGCCACGACCTGTAGGCACTGCATGAGGCCAGCCGGCTCCGGATGGAGTTCGATCAGACCGGCATTGATGCCCGCCAACTCCAGCACGTCATTGATCAAGGTGAGCAAATGCTGGCCGCTCTGGCGGACGATCTCCACACTGCGTATTGCCCGTTCGCCCAGATCACGATCATCCATCAATACCTGGGTGAAACCGAGGATCGAGTTCAGGGGCGCGCGCAGTTCATGGCTTACGCGGGCAAGGAAGTCGCTGCGAAGGCGGGCCAGTCGGCGCGCTTCATTGACGGCCGCTTCGGCTGCCTTGCGCTCGCTGATGTCGCGGGCGACACCGACCGTGCCCAGCAAGGTGCCGTCGTCGTCGAATACCGGTGCCTGACAGGTTTCCATCCAGACCGTGCCGTCGACTTGCGTGACCAGTTCCTCCGTCATTCTGCGTTCACGCGAGGCCGCGACCTGCATGTCGTTGGCCAAAGCCGACGCGGCCTGCGGTTGCGGCAGAAGATCGACATCGGCCTTGCCGATCATCTCGTGCGCACAGTGACCGCACGCCAGGGCATGTGCCTGGTTGGTGACAAGATAGCGGTGGTCGGTGTCCTTGAACCACGCCGACATTGGCAAAAGTTCGATCAGCGTACCCAGGTAGCGCTCTTGCTGGCGCAACTCCGCAGTGCGCTCGAGAACGCGCTGCTCGAGTTCCGTGTTCATTGCCGCCAGGGCCCGGTGCGAGCGGCGCAGGAAGTATCCGCTTACCGCCAGCACCGCGACGCTACCTGCCACCACCGTCAACAGCCAGTGTTGCTGCGAGGTGGGTTGCTGCACTTCTGTGGTCTGCTGCTGGTCGCGCCTGGTCAGTTCCTCAACCTCGTACGTCTTGCTTGCGAAAACGTAAAGCTGAACTGGCTCCTGCATGTGTGCACTCACCTTATCGCTTGACACCTTGTTGGTAATCTCGCGGGCTTCGAGGACCAGTTCGTAGGTCCGTCGATGGTCGGCCGCCAAGGCCGCGCTAGCGGCCAGGCGCATGGCGCTGCCGCTCGTGTAGATCGCGAGCCCCAGATCAATCGCGAGCGCATAGGCGCGCTCGGCGTCGGCCCTCGCCGCGGCCACGTTAATCTGGGTCTGGTAGAGCGCACTGTGCGCATTCAGGGAGAACCACAGGCCGAACCGGTTCGGATACTTCTCGTAGATTCGCAACGTATCGTCCAGAAGCTGCATGGCTTCCGCGATGCGTCCTTGCTTGGCGAGGTTGTCGGCTAGTCCGTACTTGCCGAAGCTCTCGCCGAAGGGCGCTCCCACCTCGTGCAGGATGGCGACGGCCTTTCGGCTGTATTGCTGTCCAGCGAGAAGAACGCTGCCGCAACCGTCCGTACTCGCCAGGCCTGCCACGGAAAATGCCTCCAGCAAACGCGAATGCGCCGCGCGGGCCTGGACGCGCATCTGCAGGCAGTGCTCGTGCGATTCCGGGATGCGGTAGCTCTGGTCGAATGCGACCGCCTGTCCCTGATGCGCGTAGGCGAACGCAAGCGGATTGTTCGAACGCTGGGCGATCTCCATCGCCTGCACGGCCACCAGTGCCGATTCCTCGAACTGGTCGAAGCGTCGATACATGACGGTGGTGGACAACAGCGCCTCGCCGAGCAGGTACGGTCGATCAACGCCTTCGAGCACGATCACGCTATGGGTTGTCGCCGTCACCAGGGCGTCGAGTCTTCCCTCGTTGATGGAGTTTTGAGCGACATTGAGATCGGCTTCGGCCTGGCCCACGCGATCACCGTTGCGCGCCGCCAGATCGAAGGCCTGCTGCGCGTGGCTGGCTGTCGGCCCGGGTAAGCCGAGATAGGTTTCGGCTCGCGAGAGCAGGTTGAGCACGAGCGCCTGATCCGTAGCGGGTGCATCCCTGGGCGGGCTGGCCTGCAGGTGCTGGGCACGCGCACAGGCCAGAGGCACATCGTTTTCCGCCAGGGTGCGTACAGAGCTAAGTGCCGTGCCGCCGGCGAGCGCCGCAAGCAGCAGCGCCGCACACGTTGCGCGTCGACCCATGAATCCGGTTTGCATCATTGCTTCCCAGCGCTCGCATGCGGACCAACCAGAGTCCACAATGCTATCTCTTCCGTGAACAACCTTTGTGGAAAATCATGCGACCAGTAGAGAACCCTGAATCGCGCCCGTCAACCATCCTGATCGTTGATGACCGGCCGGCCAACCTCGAACTGATGGCAACCGAACTCGAGGCGCATGGATACATAGCGGTCGTTGCGCAGGGCGGGCAGGAGGCAATCGAACGCGCCCGGTTCGTCAAGCCGGATCTCATCCTGATGGACGTCTTGATGCCCGCCATGGACGGTTTCGAGACCAGCCGGCGATTGAAGGCTTGCGACAGCACGCGCGACATTCCGATCATCTTCATGACAGCGCTCACCGACACCGCACAAAAACTGACGGGGTTTGCGGCGGGCGCCGTCGACTACGTGACTAAGCCGCTGGATGGCGCCGAAGTGTTGGTACGCGTTCAGACGCACTTGACGCTCTCGACGCTGCGACAGCGACTGCTCGCGCAGAACGAGCAGTTGCAGCGGGAGATTTGCGCCCACGAACAGACCCAGGCCGCCCTGTTGCGCTCGAACACGGAACTCGAGCAACTGGCTTATGTGGCTTCGCATGACATGCAGGAACCATTGCGCATGATCGCGAGCTACTTGCAGCTCATCGAGCAACGCTATACGGAAAAGCTGGACGACGACGGACGCGAGTTCATCGGCTACGCGGTTGACGGCGCCAAGCGCATGCAGGCACTCATCAACGACCTACTGGCCTATTCGCACGTGGGGACGAAGGCCAGGCCTTTCGTCCCGGTCGACTGCGCGGCCGTCGTGGACACGGCGCTCCAGCATCTTCGGGTCGCCATCGACGAGTGCCACGCGCGTATCGAGTGCGGGTTGCTGCCCCTCGTGAGCGGCGACACGTCGCAGTTGGTGCAATTGTTCCAGAACCTGCTAGCCAATGCGATCAAGTTTCGGGGCAGCGCCAGCCCGGCGATACGCATCGACTCCGAGCCCTGCGGCGCCGACTGGTGCATCTCCGTCATGGACAACGGGATCGGCATCGACCCGGAATACCACGAGCGAATTTTTGTCCTGTTCCAACGTCTGCACAGGCGCACGCAGTATCCTGGGACCGGCATCGGGCTCGCCCTGTGCAAGAAGATCGTCGAGCGCCACGGCGGCCGCATCTGGGTCGAGCGAGCGCCGACGCAGGGCTCCGTGTTCCGGTTCGTGTTGCCGCGCATCAACGTCGACGCGTGCACCTGATCTTGGGATACCTCGCGCTTCCCGGCCACGACCAGCAGGCGCAAAATCGCACTTCCGACCCTCGTCAGAGCCCGCACGCACAGTGAACACGCCCATCAAGGTATTGCTCATCGAAGACAACCCGGGCGATGTCCGGTTGATCGCCACCCTGCTCGCCGATAAGGGCGGACTGGTGTTCGATTTCGAACTGCAGTGTGCCGACACCCTCGCCGCCGGTGTCGAGCGACTGCGCGCTGGCGGCGTCGATGTCGTTCTCCTGGACCTGGGCCTGCCCGAAAGCCGGGGCCTGGACACCGTGCAGCGCCTGTGTGCGCATGCGCAGCGCATGCCGACGCTTGTCGTGCTCAGCGGACTCGACGACGAAGATGTCGCTGTGCAGGCATTGCAGTCGGGGGCGCAGGATTACCTTGTCAAGGGGCGGGTCGACAGCACGCAGCTCGTGCGCTCCATTCGCTACGCGATGGGGCGCCACCTGGCCGAGGCGGCTCTCACCCGAGAACTCGAGCGCACGCGCGAGCTCGCCGCCGAGCGCGCGAACCTGCGTCAGGCCGAGGGCGAATCCGAACGCCTGCGGCGATTGGTCGACGAGCGCGAACAAATCCTGCGCGAACGCGGGGAGCTGCTCGAACTGCTCGCGCACGAGGTTCGCCAACCGCTGAACAACGCATCAGCTGCGTTGCAGAACGCGTCCGCGGCCATCTTGGGCTCCAGCGAGCTCATGCGACCGGAAATCCGCACGTCGCTCGAACGCGCGCAGCACGTGCTCGATCACGTGATGGGCACGTTGAACAACACGTTGGCGGCGGCCACGTTGCTGGCCGTCGGCGAGCGCGGAACGCTCGCAGAAACTGATCTCGACACTCTGATCGGCCTGGTCGTGCGGGACATCGGCGTAGACGAGCGCACGCGCGTGACGGTCGAGCTGTGCTCCGAATTGCGCACGGCCCAGTTGCAGCCGATGATGATGCGCTTGGCGCTGTGCAACTTGCTGGTGAACGCGCTGGCCAATTCTCCGTCAGACTCGCCGGTACGTCTGCGGGTTAGCGACAGCGAGAATCCGCCCTCGCTGTGCTTCGAGGTGATAGACGTGGGCTCGGGCATCGCACCGTCTCTGCAGCCCACCGTGTTCAACAAGGGTACCCGCGGCCAGAACGCGCGCGCCGGTACCGGTGCCGGGCTAGGACTCTATATCGTGCGGCGGGTGGTGGAACTGCATCGCGGCAGGATCGAGTTGGTGCCGAACGCGCCGCGCGGTACGATCGTGCGCATATGCATTCCACAGGGAGTCGAGGCTTGAACGAGTGACTGCGTTTCCATCCACATTGGCGATCGTCGATGACGATCGGGACTACACCGAGTACCTCGCGCAGTTTCTCCGGCAGCACAATGTTGCCGTTACCGTCTTTGACGACAGCGACGAGTTCCTCACGTCGCCCGGCGCCTTCGAATTCGAGTTCTACCTTATCGACCTGATGCTGCCGGGCGTCGATGGCGTGGACCTGGTACGCCTCATTCGTCGCAAGGGATCGGCAGGGATCATCGTTGTTTCGGGGCGCGCCGGCGCGGACGTGTTCGACTCGGTCATGCGCGCCGGCGCGGACATGCACCTGATGAAACCGGTGCGCTTCGAGCAGGTGGGGCTGGCGATCGAGGCCGTGTACCGTCGCGTCGAGAGCAGCCGTGCGCAGGCAACGGTGTGGCGGCTCGACCGGGCCGTGCACAAGCTGGTCGCCCCCGAAGGCACCCGCATCGAACTGAGCGACCACGACTTGGCGGTGATCGAATGTTTCGTCGCCGCCGAAGGGGCGGTCGTCACTCGCGCCACTCTGTGCCAGCGGCTCGGGCGCGACCCCATGAATGAAGCCGACAATTTGCTACACGCTGCCATCTACCGGTTGCGCCGTCGCATCGAGCGCGCCACGCCGTCGCCCGTGCCGCTGCACTCAGAGCCCAAGCTCGGCTACACCTTCCGTGCCCGACTGGTAGCGGTCTAGCGCCGCAGGTCAGGCGAAAGACTGGTCGTCCTGCTTCAGTTGAGGCCGGAACACCGCGATCACCTCCGTCAGGCCATGCGCCTGCTGGCGCAGGCCGTCTGCAGCCGCGCTTTCCTCAACCAGAGCCGCGTTCTGCGGGGTGCCCTGGTCGGGCGAGATGTCCGCTTGGTTGATTTGCGAGATGTCGCTGGTCTGCTGCAAGCTGGATGCGGAAATCTCGCCGATCAGGTCGTTGACATTGCGAACCTGGCGCACGCCGTCCCGCATCGTTACACCGGGCTAGCTGAAAACGCAAGGATGAGCTGCTTCTTGACAGTGAGGTGGTTCAAGGCAAGTACTCCGGGTGCAGGCGTTGGCAAGTCGCCCGTAGCCCCTCCCCCCGACAGGGTTCCCAGGCGGTGCCGCGCCCAGCATCCTTTGATGATACTATAAGATGTAACATCAGAACTGATCCATATTTTTAGAATGATGTCTTTTGTTTGCAGTTCGATGAGAGTATAGTCAGCCCACTCAGTGGTCTGACGGCCTCGACTCCCGACTTTCGGCGTCGCATCCTGCGGTTCTGTTTCGCGACGCGAAGGAGACTTTCATGGCTGAGCCGAAGGCCGTCCGCGCCATCGAGATCCTGATGGTCGAGGACAACCCTGGGGACATTCGATTGACACAGGAGGCGCTCTCCAACGGCAAGGTCAACAACCAGTTGCACGTCGTCGAGGACGGCGTGGCGGCGCTCGACTACCTCTTTCGACGCGGCAGCTACGAGCAGGTGAAGCGCCCCGACCTGATCCTGCTCGATCTGAACCTGCCGAAAAAGGACGGCCGCGAAGTGCTGGCCGTCATCAAGAAGGACGATTCGCTGCGAACGATACCAGTGGTCGTGCTTACGACCTCGCAGGCAGAAGGAGACGTGCAGCGCGCTTATGCCCTCAACGCCAACTGCTACGTGACCAAGCCGGTCGGCCTGAACGAGTTCAACCGCGTCGCGCAGGCGATCGAGCATTTCTGGCTCGCCGTCGTCACACTTCCCCCCACCTGAGGAGCCGCGCATGGCCGTCACCGTCAAGGTACTGCTGATCGAAGACAACCCGGCGGACGCACGTCTGATCTCCGAGATGTTCGTCGATGCTTGCCGCGCGGGGCCGCAATTCGAGTTGGTCTGGGTTCAGAGCATCGCTGGGGGGCTCGACAGCCTGCGTCGCGGCTGGGCCGATGTCGTGATCCTCGATCTCGGCCTGCCGGAAAGCTCGGGCCTGGAGACCGTGAGCTGCCTGATTGCCCAGAACGTGCCGGTGCCCACCCTCGTCGTGATGAGCGGTTCGAGCGACGAGGAGGTCGCCGAGCAAGCCCTGCGGGCGGGCGCGCAGGACTACCTGGTCAAGGGTTACGTCGACGGCACGCTGCTCGTGCGATCGATCCGCTACGCTATGGGGCGCACGCAGGCAGAGGTCGCGATTCGAGAAGCCAATGCGCGCCTCGAGCGGCGCGTGATCGAGCGCACGGCGGAGCTTGCGCAAGCCGTCGATGCGTTGCGCCAGGAAGCGCACGAGCGTGAACGTGCCGAGTCGGCCAATCTATCGAAGAGCCGCTTTCTCGCCGCCATGAGTCACGATCTGCGCACGCCGCTCAACGGCATCCTGGGTTTTGCTCAATTCCTGCAGGAAGAAAAGAACCTGACGGAGAACCAGCAACTCAGCGTCGCCACGATCCGGAGTTGCGGGGAGCACCTGTTGCTGCTGATCAACGACATTCTGGACCTCGCCAAGATCGAGGCAGGCAAGTTCGAGCTCTGTCCCGACGAAGTCGACGTGGCGAACTTCATGCGCGTCATTGCGGACATCATCGACGTCAAGGTTCGCCAGAAGCCGAACCTGCGCCTGCGGTGCGACGTCGCGCCGGACGTACCCAAGGTCATCCACGCCGACGAGCGTCGCCTGCGTCAGGTCTTGCTGAACCTGCTGGACAACGCCGTCAAGTTCTCCAGCGAGGGCCAGGTCACTGTGCGCATGAGCACGCTGGCGTCCGGGCAGGCGCTATTCGAGATCGAGGACGAGGGCACGTCGTTAAACGAGGTCGAGGCGGCACGCCTGTTCAGGCCCTTCGAGCAGGCCGGCAATGCGTACCAACGCAGCCAGGGTACGGGCCTGGGTTTGTTTATCTGCATGGAGTTCGTGCGCCAGATGGGTGGCGAAATCCACGTGCAGTCCGGGCGCTCCAGGGGCAACCTATTCTGGTTCGCCGTCGATCTCCGCGTGTCGGGGCAGGTGCGCGGTGCGCCGCCCGAGGCGATCCAGGTCGAGCAAATCCGCACCCAGGTTGCGGACAGGGCCGTGGTCGCCGCCGGCGGCTGAACCGTGCGGGACACGGATCCATCGCCAGCCATCCAACCGATCTTCGACAAGTCGTGCGGGTGGGGTCGTCTTGTTCGTCGCGCGCTGCACAACGATTCGGCGGCCCAGTATCCATGCGGGATTGCGGGTAGTGCGACGTTGCAACCCCGCACAAACAATGAATGTTTGACCCCGTCCGGCTCGCAACTCTGCGCCATGTTGCTCCCTGGGAGAGGTCTTGTTCCGACGTGTTTCTCGTCATAGGGTGCACGATAAACAAGACGACTCCGGGTCGGGGGGCTCTCGTGTTGGTCGGCGCGGCGGCCCAATGCGGAGTCAGCGCCAAACTGCAAGGCGACGTGCCCCCCAAGCCCCAACCACCACTTTATATGCGCCTACGTTGAAAGCGCGCATACTTTGATTGGAATTTTGGATCGAAAGCGGGAACTTCAACGAGTCGCGCAGTGAACTCCTCGATACCACCATCAGACCGACAGCTCGATATCATCCAGCGTGGAAAGGAGTTCGTGCTGTATCGGTACCGGGATCCCGACGCGACGACGCCACGACTGGCGAAGGGCCTGAGTTCAGAGCACCCGAACCCGAAGGCTCAGGGACGGCTCGCAAATGAACTTGCGCTGAAGGGAATGCTCGATCCGGGGTGGGCGGTTCTTCCGCTGGAACTGGTGCAATGGAGCGGCCGGCCCACGCTGTTGCTTGCAGATCCCGGCGGGGAGCCCCTCGAAGGCTTGCTCGGCCAGTCCTTGGGAACGGGCCTATTCCTGCGGATCGCGTGCGCGCTGGCAGCCGCGCTGGCGCGGCTGCATGCGCAGGGGATCGTGCACAAGGACATCAAGCCGGCCAACGTCCTGGTCAATCTGCGGACCGGCGCAGTTCATCTGATGGGATTTGGCATCGCCACGCGCCTGCCACGGGAGCGCCACGCGCCCGCGGCGCCCGACGACGTCGCCGGCACCCTGGCCTACATGGCCCCCGAGCAGACCGGCCGCATGAACCGGTCGATCGATTCGCGTAGCGATCTCTACGCGCTGGGCGTGTCCTTTTACCACATGCTGACCGGCGTTCTGCCGTTCGCATCCGTTGACCCGATGGAGCTATTCCATTGCCACCTGGCGCGTCAGGCCACCCCGCCCGCCGAACGCGCGTCCGAAGTTCCCGAACCGCTCTCGGCGATGGTCATGAAGCTCCTCGCCAAGGCGGCCGAAGACCGCTACCAAACAGCCTCTGGACTTGAGGCCGATCTTCGCCGTTGTCTTTCGCAATGGATGGCACGCGGCCGCATCGATGCATTCCCGATCGCCTCGCACGACGCAGCTGCCCACTTGCTGATTCCCGAGAAACTCTATGGCCGGGAGCGCGAGACTGCCAGCCTGGTCGCGGCCTTCAACCGGGTCGCGGCGGATGGTAACTCGGCGCTCGTGCTGCTGTCCGGCTATTCAGGCATCGGCAAGTCGTCGGTCGTCAACGAATTACATAAGGAACTGGTTCCCCGGCGCGGCCTCTTTGCCATTGGCAAGTTCGACCAGTACCAGCGCGACATTCCCTATGCGACGCTGGCGCACGCCTTCCGGGCGATCCTGCGCCAGGTTCTCGGTCACAGCGATTCGCAGCTGAGCGGTTGGCGCGACGCGCTGCAAGCCGCAGTAGGCCCTCATGGACAACTCGTCGTCGCGCTCGTCCCCGAGCTAGAGCTCCTCATCGGGAGACAGCCGGCCATTCAGGAGCTGACCGCCCAGGACGGGCAAAAGCGCTTCCAGGCAGTGTTTCGGCGCTTTGTCGAGGTGTTCGCCCAGCCCGAGCATCCGCTCGTGCTCTTTCTGGATGATCTGCAGTGGCTGGACGCGGCCTCCCTGGAGCTGCTCGAATTCCTGATCATCGAAGGCGATCTCCGACACGTGCTTCTGATCGGAGCGTACCGTGACAACGAGGTCTTGGCGTTTCATCCGTTGATACGCGCCATGGACGCGATCCGCGCGACTGGAAGAATCCCGATGCACGAGATCGTGCTCGCCCCACTCGGCCTCCAGGACATGTGCCGGCTCGTTGCCGATTCGCTTCGCTGCGGGCGGGAGCCCGCCCAGGCCCTGGCGGAGTTGGTTCTGGAAAAGACCGGTGGCAACCCATTTTTCGCGATCCAGTTCATTGCAGCGCTGGGCGAAGAGCGGCTGTTGGTGTTCGAACCGCACGCAATGGCGTGGAACTGGGACATTGCCAGCATACGCGCCAGGGGGTTCACCGACAACGTGGTCGACCTCATGATCGGCAAGCTGAACCGGCTTCCCGCCGCGACCCAGGACGCGCTTAAGCTGCTGGGTTGCCTAGGCGGCAAAGCAACGATCAGCCACCTGAGCCTGATCCACGGACGGTCGCCGGCCAAGATCCAGACGGCGCTCTGGGAGGCCGTTCGCGCTGGCCTCGTCTTCTGCGCGGAGGAAACATACACCTTCCTCCACGATCGTATCCAGGAGGCGGCCTATTCGCTCATCCCGGAAAGCGAACGCGCGGCACAACATCTCAAGATCGGTCGCTTGCTGGCAGCCCGGACCGCACCCTCGGAGATTGAGGAGATCGTCTTTGACATCGTGAATCAGTTCAACCGGGGGGCGGAGCTGATCAGCCTGGCAAGCGAGCGAGAGCAACTCGCCGGATTCAATCTCGCCGCAGGCAGGAGGGCCCAGGAGGCAACCGCGTTTGCCGCGGCGCTCAAGTACCTGGAAGTGGGATGCGCGCTGTTGCCGGACGACCGCTGGGAAAGGCGCTACGAACTCTCGTTCGCGCTCGAACTGCGGCGCGCAGAGTGCGAGTGCCTGGCCGGCGATCCGGTCACGGGGCAAGAGCACTTATCGAAGTTGACGGACCATGCCGCAACTCACGCGGACCTAGCCGCCGTCACCTGCGCACTCGTCAACGTCTTCACGACGCTAGATCGTAGCGACCGCGGCGTCGAGGCCGGCCTCGACTTTCTTCGGCGCGTCGGTATCTCTTGGTCGGCTCACCCGGTGCCGAACGAAGTGCGGGACGAATTTGCCCGGATCTGGCAACAGCTCGGCAATCGCTCGATCGAGGAACTGATCGACCTGCCCCTGATGGACGATCCCGACCGACGCGCGATGATGGACGTCCTCGCGGCCATGCTGCCACCGGCGTTGTTCACTGACGAGAACCTGATCGGCCTCGTCGTCGGCCGAATGGCGAACCTCAGCATGGAGCACGGGCACAGTGCCGGATCCTGTCTGGCCTATGTCTGGCTCGGTCTGCTACTGGGGCCGCGCATCGGCGACTACGAGTCAGCGTTTCGCTTCGGCCGTCTTGGGCTCGATCTCGTGCACGAGCGCGGCCTGGACCGCTTCAAGGCCCGCGTCTACCTGGACTATTCGCACGTCGTCAATCCCTGGGCCCAACACATCCGCACCGGCCCCGACCTGGCGCGGCGTGCATTCCGCGCGGCGAACGACATCGGTGACTACACCTTCGCTGCCTACAGCTGCTGCAACCTGATCACGGCACTCCTTGCTGCAGGCGATCCGTTGTCCGACGTCCAGCGAGAAGCCGAGAGCGGACTCGAATTCGCGCGCAAGGCGCGTTTCGGTCTCATCATCGATATCATGACCGGGCAACTCAAGTTGATCCAGACTCTTCGGGGCCTGACGCCGGAGTTCACCCGCTTCGATGACGCGGAGTTTGATGAAAACAGGTTCGAGGCCCATCTGGAAGAAGGGCGGCGCTTGGCCGTCGCCGTCTGCTGGTATTGGGTGCGCAAGCTGCAGGGCCGGTTTCTAGCCGGCGATCATGCCGGCGCTGTCGAGGCGGCAGCGAAGACAGCGCGCTATCTCTGGACGGTCCCGTCGCATATTGAAGTGGCCGAATATCATTTCTACGCGGCCCTGGCGACGGCGGCGCGCTGCGATGAAGTGACGGCGGTGCAGTTGCCCACGCTCCTGGGCGAACTGGCCGCACACCAACGTCAGATCGAACAATGGGCCAACAACTGTCCGGAGAACTTCGAGAACCGGGCGGCCCTGGTCGCAGCCGAGATGGCCCGCCTAGAAGGACGAGTACCCGATGCGATCCGACTGTACGAACAGTCCGTTCAATCGGCCCGCAAGAGCGGCTTTGTCCAGAACGAGGCCATCGCCCACGAACTCGCCGCAAGGTTCTATCTGACCCTCGGATCGGTGACTGCGGCCCGCGCCCACGTGATCGAGGCCCGCAATTGCTTTGCGCGCTGGGGTGCCGATGCCAAGGTCAGACAGCTCGACGCACTCTTCCCCCAGTTGCTCGCAACGCCGCTCTGGCGCGCCGCCTCGATTTCCGCCGGAAGCGATGCGCACGGGCTCGGGCGCATGGACTTGTTGTCCGTCGCCAGGGCCTCGCAGGCGATCTCGGGGCCAATCGAGCTGGACAAACTGGTCGATGCCCTGCTGCGCATCGTGCTCGAGAATGCCGGCGCGCAGACCGGCTGCCTGCTTCTCGTCCGCGGCGACCGGTTGATGCTGGCTGCTGAAGCAAACGCGGCGCAGCAGACGGTTCAGGTGCTGCTCAAGCTCGGGCAAGAGACGACGGAATCGACCCTGCCGGAGACAATCCTCAACTACGTGCGACGCAGTCAAACGTCGGTGCTTCTGGCCGACGCGGCAATGCCGAACCCATTCTCCGGCGACCCTTGCCTGGTCGCGCGCCGCCCGAAGTCCGTGCTGTGCTTGCCGATTACGCGTCAGTCCACGCTGATCGGGCTCCTGTACCTGGAGAACAACCTCGTCACATACGCGTTCACGCCGGAGCGCCTGACCGTGCTCGATCTGCTGGCGGCGCAGGCCGCGATCTCGTTGGAAAACGCGCTGCTGTACTCCGAACTGCAACGCGAGAACGTCGAGCGTCGGCGCGCCGAGGCTTTATTGCTTGAGCAGGACAGCCGGATCCGCCGCCTGGTAGAGTCCAACATCATCGGCGTGTTCTTCTGGAATTTCGACGGAGAGATTGAGGACGCCAACGACGCCCTCCTGAGCATGGTCGGCTACAGCCGGCAAGACCTTCTGCGCGGGGCGGTCCGCTGGAGCGTGATGACGCCGCCGGAGTACCGGGCGGCCGATGCGCGTGCAACGGAGGAACTGCAGCAGGCCGGGGTCTGTACGCCCTACGAAAAGGATTACGTACGCAAGGACGGGGAACGCGTGTCCGTGCTGATCGGCGCCGCGCTGCTCGAAGGCTCGCGCGACCACGGCGTTGCCTTCGTGCTTGACCTGACCGAGCGCCGGCAGGCCGAGACCGAACGCGCGGCCCGACAGGTGGCCGAAGCGGCCAATGAGGCCAAGAGCGAGTTCCTGGCCAATATGAGCCACGAAATCCGCACGCCGATGAACGCGATCTTAGGCATGTCGCACCTGGCGCTTCAAAGTGGCCTGAACCCGCAGCAATTCAACTATGTGCAAAAGGTGCACCGTTCGGCCGAATCGCTGCTGGGCATCATCGACGATATTCTCGATTTCTCGAAGATCGAAGCCGGGCATCTTCAAATGGAGCAGATCCCCTTCGAGATCGGTGAGGTGATGGACGATCTGGCCAACCTGGTCGGCCTTAGGGCCGAGGAGAAAGGCTTGGAGCTTGTGTTCGAGCTGCCTCCCGCGTTCATCGTACCGATCTTGGGCGATCCGGCCCGCCTCCTCCAGGTGCTGATCAACTTGAGTAACAACGCCGTCAAGTTCACCGAGCATGGCGAGATCATCGCCGCGGTCGAGGTGCTGGAGCGCGATGGGAACTCGGTGTGGCTGCGCTTCGAAGTGCGCGACACGGGCATCGGCATCACGCCCGAACAGCAGAAGCGCCTGTTCCTGCCCTTCTCGCAGGCCGATGCCTCGACTAGCCGGCGTTTCGGCGGCAGCGGCCTGGGTCTGGCAATCAGTCGCCAGCTCGTGCGCATGATGGGCGGTGAACTGGAAGTCGAGAGCACGCCGGGCCTCGGCAGCCGCTTCCGGTTCAGCGCCCGATTCGGCCTCGGGCAGCAGTCCGCCTTGGATGGCCCGAGCGAGTTCGGAGAAGAGCTGCGGGGCCTGCGAGTGCTCATCGTTGACGACAACGACTGCGTGCGCGAACTGCTGCAGACGATGGCCCTCTCACTCGGATTGCGCGCCTCGACGGCCATTGACGGTGGCACGGCGATCGACGCCATTGCCCTGGCAGACGAGCGCGACGAGCCGTACGAACTGCTCCTGCTGGACTGGAAGATGCCGGGCATGGACGGAGTCGCGTGCGCACAGAAGCTAATGCTGACGCCGTTGCGCCACCGTCCACCGACTGTACTGATGTTGACGGCGTTCAGCCGTGCCGACATCGAGCGTCGCCTGGATGCCGACCGGCTGGCCGTAGCCGGTATCCTGATCAAGCCGGTGACGCCGTCCTCACTCGTGGATGCATGCCTGGGGGCGCTGCACCGTCCGCGGCCGCGCCCGTCGCGCAGCGCGCTACGCGAGGAGACCCTGAACAACCATCGGGCTGGCCTGGCCGGCACTCGGATACTGCTCGTCGAGGACAACGCCTTCAACCAGGAGCTTGCCCGCGACCTGCTGAGTCGAGAAGGCATCGTCGTGCAAGTCGCCGGCGATGGCCGCGAAGCCCTGCAACTGCTTTTGCGCGAGCCTTTCGATTGCGTCCTGATGGATTGCCAGATGCCGGTGATGGACGGCTACGCCGCCACGCGCGCGCTGCGCGCGGAGCCGCGCTGGCGCGACCTGCCCGTCATCGCCATGACCGCCAACGCGATGATCGGCGACCGAGAGAAGGTGTTGGCAGCGGGCATGAACGACCACATCGCCAAGCCGATCAGGGTTGAGGAGATGTTCGCAACGCTGGCCCGCTGGCTGCGCCCGCTCGGACGGACGCCCGCTGTGGTGCCGCCCATGCCGGCGGATCTGGAGAAGCTGCCTGGCATCGACAGCCGGGACTCGCTCGCAAACCTCATGGGCGACGTGCAGCTATATCGGCGCCTGCTCGGCATGTTTCGTGATCGCCAGGCAAGCTTCGCAGACCAGTTTCGAGTCGCCGTCGCTGGACGCGACTTGGCCGAGGCGACGCGCCTGGCGCACGACCTCAAGAGCGTGGCCGGCATGCTCGGCGCCCACGGTCTTTCGGAACCCGCCGCGGCGCTGGAACGGGCTTGTTCGAGCGCCGACGGTCAGTCCAATTTCGATGCCCTGCTGGAGGCTGTCTCCTGCCAGTTGGACCCCGTGATCGCAGGATTGCAGTCGTTGGAGCGAGGCACACCTTGATGAGTCCGAGCTGGATGGTACTTTGCATCCTATTGCCCCTGGGCACGCGAACGCTTGCAGCGCCGCCCGTGTGCGACAAGTCGCAGATCCGGTTGGTCAATTCGATGCGCGAGATCGCGCAGCCCTACCACGCGGCGCTGGATAAGGGCGGACGGTTGTTCGCCAAGTGGGCTGGCCTCGAACAGCGCTACGTGCTGCAGCTCAACCAGGGCGACTCCGACAAGCAGGTGTCCCTGATGAGGGAACTGCTGACCTCCAATCCCCAATGCACGGTCTTCAACGTCGAACCGAACGCCGACCTGGTCGTGAGGCCCATGGTCAACGTGGCGGATCGATCCGGCGCCTGGATCGTTTCGCACTGGGCCCACGTTGAAGGCCTGCACCCGTTCGACGGCAACGATCAGTGGATCGCACACGTCGCGGTGAACAGCCTGGACGCCGGAGTCGTCATCTCAAAACGCTTGACGGACGCTATGGGGCACAAGGGTGCCATCGTGGCACTGCAAGGTCGGCTCGACACGGGCCCGGCTCGCAAGCGCTTTGCAGGCTTGCAACAGGTGCTTAAAGATTCCCCCGAGGTCAGGTTGCTCGATCAGCAAACGGCCAACTGGGATCGCACGGCGGCGTTCCCGATCATGCAAGCGTGGCTGGCCAAGTACGGCAGCCAGATCACCGGAGTCTGGGCCGCCAACGACGACATGGCGCTGGGCGCGCTTGAAGCGTTGCGCGCTGTTGGCCTGGCAGGCAAGATCCCGATCGTCGGTGTCGACGGCATTCCCGAAGCGATGGATGCCATCGACAAAGGCGAGATGACAGCGACGGTTTCAAGCGATGCCTATTACCAGGGCAGCATTGGACTGGCCATGGGCGTATGCGTGCTGACCGGACAATTGCCGCCGCCCAAGGACTGGCCGCGGGACAAGCGGGAGTTCTACCTCCGGCTGCAGGTCGTCACGAAAGACAACGTCGCACAACAGCGCGGCGAAGCTCGTGCTTCGAGCTATGCGAAGGAGTGGGAATGCTCCAATTTATGGAGCCGCAGCACTGGCAGGGCGTTTTGAGGAGACATCTTGAGTTCAAAGCGTTGGCGCCATTGGGGGCCTTGTCTCGCACTGATTGTCCTGTGGATCGGTTTCGCGCTCGCAGCACCAGGCTTCGCGAGCGCTGAAAATCTTCGGACGATTGCGGGCCGTTGCGCCGTTCCACTGATCCTGGCCACCGGCATGACCTTCGTTGTACTGCAGGGGGAAGTCGATCTGTCGATTGAAGGCGCCATGGCGACCAGCTCACTCACGTTGGCCCTGCTGGTGCTCAACAGCCGGACCGGACTCACGCTTGGCAGGGCTGGCGTTGTACTGGCCGTGCTGCCAGGCGCATGTGTCGGGATTCTGAACGGGGTAGTGGTCACGCGATGGGGGGTGCCGTCGTTTATGGCGACGCTGGGCGTCTGGTCGGCGGCCATGGGGGTCGCGATGCTCCTATCCGGTGGCGAGCCACCGCTCATTCGCGATCAGAGCCTGCGCGCTTTCGGATTGGGCGAAACCTTGTTCGTGCCGAATCTGACTCTCGTCGCATTGATGGTACTGGCGCTTGGGTTCGTGCTTCAGAACTACACGCGCTTCGGCCGGTACAGCATGGCAATCGGAGGTGGGGAGAATTTCGCCCGCCTTGCCGGAATCCCCGTCGCCCGCTGCAAGCTGGCGGCCTTTGTATTGTGCGGATCGCTCTCCGGCCTCGGCGGTGTCCTGGCATCCGCGCAAATCGGCCTGGGACATGTCGACATCGGCTTCGGCCAGATGTTCACGGCGGTCACCGCCGTGGTAATCGGCGGAACTTCGCTCAACGGTGGTCGCGGCGGCGTTCTCCACTCCGCCGTCGGCACGCTTGTGCTCGCCGTGCTCGCCAACGGCATGATTTTCGTCGGCATCACGCCCGACGTGCAGAAGGCGGTGCAGGGCGCCATCATCCTGATAGCGTCGCTGTTCGCAACGTGGCACCTGCGCACCCGTTTCCGGATTGTCAAGTGAACGAACCCGTCCTGCGCATCGACGGGTTGAGCAAGCGCTTCGAACGCGTCCAAGCGCTCGAAGCCGTCTCTCTCGAGATCCGCGCGCGCGAGGTCGTTGGGGTGATCGGTGAAAACGGTGCCGGCAAATCGACGTTACTCAAAACACTGGCCGGGCTTCATCGGCGCGACGCCGGGCGTATTTTCCTGCGCGGCCAGGAAGTGAACTGGCGCAGCATAGCCCACGCAGCCAAGGCCGGCATCGGCATGCTTTTCCAGGAACAATCTCTGCTGCCCAACCTGAGTGTTGCCGAGAACATCCTGCTGGGCCATGAAGAGGCTGCACTGCGCGCCGGCTTCTACGACTGGCGTACGCTGCGTGCCCTGGCGGCGGCGCAGCTCGACAAGCTCGGCTCGCGCGTCCGGCCCACGGCGCAGACCGACACCTTGTCCTTCGCCGACCGCCAGATCGTCGAGCTGGCCCGGATCCTGTCATTCGAGGAGCGGACCGAATGCGAGTCCGTGATCCTTCTCGATGAGCCGACTTCGGTACTCGACACCTGGCAAACAGAGATCGTCCTCACTCAGATCGAGCGCTTGCGTGCGCGCGCGTCTGTTGTGTTCGTTTCGCACCGCCTCGACGAAGTGCTGCGCGTCTGTGACCGGATCTACGTGATGGTAGACGGCCAGTGCGTCGCGCAACGCTATCGCAAGGGCTATGTAAAGGCCGATTTGCAACGACTCATGCTGGGTCGAACCGTTCGCGTCGATGCTGCGAGGCCGGCGCCGCCACCGCCAGCCGCTAAGCCGGCCACTCTCATAAGCGTGCGTGGGCTCTGTCGTGCCGGCAGTTACCACGCGGTGAGCTTCGAGCTTCGCATCGGCGAAGTTCTTGGCATTGCCGGCACCGAGGGATCCGGGCGCGAGAGCCTGTGCCGGACGCTGTTCGGCATCGAGGTGCCCGATGGCGGCGAGATCTTGCTGGAGGGTCAATCGATTCGACTTCGCGGGCCGGCCGATGCGGTGCGTCTCGGAATCGGCTATGTGCCGGCGGAGCGGTCTGCCGAGGGTATTGTCGGTGATTTCAGTGTGCGCGAGAACCTGACGCTGGTGCACCTCGAGGCGGTGCGTCACGGTCCGGTCATCGATTTGTCCCGTGAGAGCGCGCTTGCCGGAGAATGGATGGAGCGCCTGCGCATCAAGCCTGGCGCGCCGGAGACGGTGGCGCATCACCTCAGCGGCGGCAATCAGCAAAAACTCATGCTCGCGAAGTGGTTGGTCGGGCGGGCACCCAAGGCCTTAATTCTCGAGCGCCCGTTGCGCGGGCTCGACGTCGGAGCCAAGGCAGACATAGTTTCGCTGATCCGCGAGCTCACCAGACGCGGTATCGCCATCCTGTTGATTGCCGACACGCTCGATGAGCTCGTCGCGCTGAGTGACGCGGTCCTCGTGATGAAGGACGGCGCTGTTTCAGGCCGATTCCACGCCTCGTCGGGCCTATCCGAGCAGCAGATTCTCGAGCAAATGGTTTGAAATGAGAGCCTCCAGTTTCAGGCGCATCGCGCCGGTCGCAGTGTTGGCCGCCCTGCTCAGTGCCATCGGAGCGGGCAACCCGTCGTTTTTGTCGTTCGACAATCTCGGCGTGCTGGCCGACGAATCCAGCGTGATCCTGCTTCTTGCGACCGGCCAGACCCTCGTTATCCTGCTCGGCGGCATCGATCTGTCGACGGCGTCGCTCGCCGGTCTGGCATCGGTGTTGATGGCACTCACGCTCCCGTCGCTGGGCGGGGCCGGCGTGATCGGCGTTCTCGCGCTGACGACTGTCGTCGGCGCTTTCCAGGGAGCGGTCCACGTGCAGGCGCAGATGCCGTCTGTCGTGGTAACGCTCGCCGGACAGGGCATGTGGTCGGGCCTTGCGATGGGGATCGCACACGCTACGATCCCGGTCAATGCTGGCTATGACGCCGTGGGTTGGCTTGGGGAATCCAGCCTCCGGGTGCCCCATTCCTTCGCCTTCGCGCTGGCCGTGCTGGCCGTACTCTCTGCGTGCCTGCATTGGTTACCCTTCGGCCGCTATCTCCGCGCCATCGGCCTCAATCCGAGAGCGGCGTTGCTGTGTGGCATTCGTGTGGGGAGGGTGAAGGTCCTCGCGTTCGCGCTGTCAGGCCTCTTCTCCGGGTTGGCGGGTATGCAGATGGTGGCACGCACCGACAGCGGCAATCCGACGATCGCCGACAGCCTGCTTCTTCCGTCCATCGTCGCCGTTGCGATCGGCGGCACAGCGATGATGGGCGGTATCGGTGGCTTGGGTCGCACGTTGACAGGGGCTCTCATCGTCACTGTCTTGCGAGTCGGCATCGCCGCGACGGGCTTCGATCCTGCCTATGAGCCGTTTGTTTACGGGACCTTGGCAGTGATCGGCGCGGCCTTGACCGTCGACCGCTCTCAACGGTCACCGACTTCGCAATCGTAGAGCCAGCAAGGAAACTGAGGTCAACCGCAGAGCCTCGGCCTGCGTACTGCTTGGTCAGATCGTCCAGATCGAGACGGTCGATGACTTCCACAACGAAGCGCGCCAGATGGTCTGCGCGCAACCACTCGCCGATCTCGTGCAGTACTTCCGAGCTCTTCCAGCGTCCTCGTTCCCGATTCGTTGTCAGCCTATCCGAAGGCGGCCCGGCGCAGGCGCCCGCTGGCCGAACGGGGATTTTCTCAGGCTAAAAGCCCCTGCCAGGCCGCACGGGGGCGGCCCCCGGCCGTGTCGCGCATCGACTTCGTGGCTAACCACGTCGTCCACGATGATGCTGAAACAGCGTCCACGACCAGACTGAAACGCCGTCCACGATGGGCTGAAATGCGCATCTTATCTTCAAAGGTGGCGCCGGGTTTCGCGCTTGGCTCAATCTTCTTAACGCGACAGAACCTAGTCCACTGCGTCATTGAAATGGCACCTGGCGAATTCGCCGAGACGGATCGTCATACTTCCATTTGATCGGCTTCGGATCTTTGTTGTTCGCACGGATGTAGCGCATCAACTTGCGATCCAGATCTTTGACTGAGGTGAACA
>Ga0302314_10002308_pt1 | contig 35408 bp, 30 predicted proteins | sample III_Palsa_N2_3_FD_200533 | JGI IMG/M metagenome (GOLD analysis project Ga0302314, IMG submission 200533) | Peat permafrost microbial communities from Stordalen Mire near Abisko, Sweden - III_Palsa_N2_3 | ecosystem: Environmental > Terrestrial > Soil > Palsa > Peat permafrost | place: Sweden...
CTTGCTGAGCGCTGGCTGCGCCAGCACCATCTCGGCCGAATGGCAGGCGGTGCAATTGGAATTGACCGGGTCGGAACCCTCGCCGGTGAAATAGGGGCCGGGGTTGGACAGATCCACCTTGACCGATTTCGGCGCCTCGGCTGCCAGCGCGATCGAGCCGAAGGCGAGGAGCGTCACCAACAGAACCTTCATCAGACCGCCTCCACCGCTACCGCTTCGATGACGCTGCGCATATAGCCCGAGCCGTTCCAGTTTGGCTGATCCGGCTGACTCTCGCCGGCAGCATTCGTACAGCGGACCTTGATCGTATGCGCGCCGCGCTCGGGCAGAACGAACTCCGCCTCCCAGCGGCGGAACCCGTATTTCCCTTCGTCCGCCCCCAGTTTCGCGCTCCGCCAGCTCTGGCCGTCATCGGTCGAGAAACTGACCTCCTTCACCCCGCAATCGCCGCCGAAGGCAATCCCCCGCGCTTTCACAGGCGCACCCACGGCGATCTTCGAGTCCGCCGGAATGTTGGTGACGAAGCTGCGCGGCAGCATCTTGCTGATCGGCACCGTCGGCACGTTCTGCTCGCCCGGTTTCATAGTGGCGAAAGGCCGGTCGGGGATCTGATAGGCGGTCTTCATCCAGAAATTTTCATCCGGCCGGTCCAGCACCTCGATGTCGCTGAGCATCTTGACCCAATAGGTCGCGTACCAGCCCGGCACGATCAGTCTCAAGGGAAAGCCGTTCAAAAGCGGCAGCGGCTTGCCGTTCATGGCATAGGCGATCATCACCTCGCCGTCGCGGGCATGGTCGATACCCAGCGACTTCATGAAATCCGGTCCGTCCTGGCTGGTCGGCTGGTCGAGCCCGTTGAAGCGCACCTGAACGGCGCCGGCAGTCACACCGGCGCGATCCAGCACGTCCTTCAGCCGCACCCCCGTCCATTTGGCGTTGCCCATCGCGCCATGGCCCCATTCGCCGCCCGGCACCCGCGGGGCGAAGAACCCTCGGCTGTTGCCGGAACATTGATTGACGGCGGCCATCTCGACGCGGGGCAGGGCCATCAGCTCCTTGAGGGAAAGCGACAGCGGTTTGCCGACATGGCCGCGCACGGTCAGGCGGAACGCCTCGGCATCGACCGAATCGGGAATGTCGGCCCAATGCCAGCGCACATAGAATTTGTCGTTCGGCGTGAAGACGCCTTCGTCGAACACGCTCATCGGCGTTTCCAGCAGCGGCGCGCGGGTGCGTTGCAGGATCAGGTCGCCGCTCTTTTGCGGAAACTCGCCGGCCTGGGTCAGTGTGCGGATCCCGTTTCCCCCGGGCAGGCCGAGATCGATGGTCTGTTGGGCGTGGGCGAATTTCGGCAGGCTCGCGGCCAGGCCGAGCATGCCGGCCTGGCGCAGGAAAAGACGGCGATCGAGGCTGGACATCATATTCCCCATAATTTTCATGGAGAATAGCCTAAGGTTCCGGTCCGCGCCAGGGCTCCCCGCGTCGACGCCGCGATTGCGTTCCCTCTTGTTGCACTGCACACTGATTTGCAGGACGGCACGAGGGCGGGGGCACTTGATGGCGTTGCACGAGCTTCAGGGGATCATCGCGGAGGCGCTCCGACACCATCAGGCGGGGCGGATGGTGGAGGCGGAACAGCTCTATCGGCGGGTGCTGGCCGAGGACTCCCGTCACGCCGATGCGCTGCACCTGCTCGGCCTGATCGCCCGCAAGACCGGCCGCAAGACGGAAGCGGTCGAGCTGATCGGCCAGGCGATCGCGATCGACGGGGCGGTCGCCGTCTATCATTACAATATGGGAAACGCGCTGCGCGATGTCGGCCGTGTCGATGCGGCGATCGCCGCCTATGGCGCGGCCATCCATCTCAAACCGGATTACGCCAAGGCGTATCACAATCTCGCCCAGGGTCTGAAAGGGGCGGGACGTCTCGCTGAAGCCGTTGCCGCCTATCGCGCCGCCCTGCGGCTCGAACCGGAGGACGACGAGGCCTATTTCCTGCTGGGCAATACGCTGTTCGACCTCAGACGCTTCCCCGAGGCCGCGCACGCTTTCCGCGCCGCCCTGTGCGTCAGGCCGGACCATGCCGAGGCTCAGTCCAATCTGGGCAATACGCGGCGGAAAATGGGGTCTCTCGACGCCGCCATCCCCGCCTATGAGCGGGCCATCCGCCTTCGGCCGGCCTATGCCGAGGCCTATTACAATCGGGGCGTCGCCCTGCATGAATTGGGGGAGCTGGCGGCGGCGATCGGATCCTATCGGCAGGCTTTGCTCCATAAGCCGGATCTGCCCGCCGCCCATTACAATCTGGGCAATTCCCTTCTGCTGGCCGGGCGGTTCCAGGAAGGCTGGCCCGAGCATGAATGGCGTTTGCCCTGGCGGGCATCGGTCGGGATCGGCACGCTGAGAGCGTTTGCGCGGCCGCAATGGACCGGGCAGGAGGTGCTGGGCCGCGTCATCCTGCTCCATGCGGAGCTGGGACTGGGCGACAGCCTGTTTTTCAGCCGCTATGTCCCGCTCGTCGTCGCCTTGGGCGCCAAGGTCGTGCTGGAGGTGCAGCCGCCGCTGCTGGGCCTGCTGGCTCCCTTGCGGGGCCTGGTCGAGCTGGTCGGGCAGGGCGATCCCTTGCCCGATTTCGATTTTCACTGCCCCTTGATGAGTCTGCCCCTGGCCTTCGGCACGACGGCCGAGACCATTCCTCCGCCCTTGCCGGGCATCGCGCCGGCGATGGCGCCGCCGGACCGGGGTGCCTTTCGCATCGGGCTCGCCTGGGAGGGGAGCCCGCGCCACGGCGACCCGCATCGCTCCCTGCCGATCTCGGGGATCGTCGCCGCGCTGGGGCGGGTGCCCGGCGTCAGGCTCGTCAGCTTGCAAAAGGAGCATGGGCCGGAGGGGTTGGCGCGCCTGCCGGCGGGCGCGATCGAGATCGTCCCGCTCGACTCGTTCACGGATACGGCCGCCCTGATGATGGGCCTGGATCTGGTCGTCGCCATCGATTGCGTGGTGGCGCATCTGGCCGGCACCCTCGGGCGGCCTTTGTGGGTGCCGCTCCAGAAGGTGGCCTTCTGGCCCTGGGGAGTCGCGGGAGACAGGACCCCCTGGTATCCGACGGCGCGGCTGTTTCGCCAGACCGCGCGCGGCGATTGGGGGGATGTTTTTCACCGCCTGGAAGAGGCGGCCGGTTGCTTACGCTCCTCCGCATGAGGCTTGACCCGGCACCAGCCCTCGGCTATCAGAGAAACCTTCGTGGTGATTTGGCGACCAGCTTGCGGCCACGTAAAACAAGCGGCTAAAGGGTCTCGCGCTGATCAAAGCCCTGACCTGTCTGGTTGGGGCTTTTTGTTTGGAGAGCGTGATGGGCAAGAGCAAGGATAAGGACAAGAAAGATTGGCGTCTGGCGACGCATCTGGTGCGCGGCGGCCTGACCCGCAGCGGCCATTGCGAGACCAGCGAGGCCGTCTTTTTGACGTCCGGCTATGTCTATGACAGCGCGCTGGAGGCCGAGCAGAGCTTCGACGGCACGCTGGACCGCTTCGTCTATTCCCGCTTCGCCAATCCCACCGTCGCCATGTTCGAGGAACGCCTGCGCCAGATCGAGGGCGCCGAGGCCTGCCGCGCCACCGCCAGCGGCATGGCCGCCGTCTCGGCCGCGCTCCTTTGTTCGCTGCGCGCCGGCCAGCGCGTCGTCGCTTCGCGCGCCTTGTTCGGCTCCTGCTCGTGGGTGCTGACCGATCTGATGCCGCGCTATGGCGCCCAGATCGAGTTGGTCGACGGCACCAATCTGGCGGCGTGGGAACGCGCCCTGGCCACGCCGGTCAATCTGGTCTTCCTCGAGACGCCGTCGAACCCGACGCTGGAGCTGATCGACATCAAGGCGGTGGCCAAGCTGACCCACAAGGCCGGCGGCCTGCTGATCGTCGACAATGTGTTCGCCACGCCGCTGCTGCAGAAGCCGATGGTCTTAGGCGCCGACATCGTCGTCTATTCCACCACCAAACATATCGACGGCCAGGGCCGCGCGATGGGCGGGGCGATCCTCTGCTCGAAGCAGTTCATGACCGACCATCTCGGTCCTTATCTGCGCCATACCGGCCCGGCCATGGCGCCCTTCAATGCCTGGATAATGCTGAAGGGGCTGGAGACGCTGGAACTGCGCGTCACCCGCCATGTCGATAATGCGCTGCGCGTCGCCAAATTCCTCGAAGGTCACAGCAAGATCGAACGGGTCATCTATCCCGGCCTGCCCAGCCATCCGCAGCACAAGCTCTGCAGGAAGCAGATGGGCGGCGGCGGCACGATCGTCGCGTTCGAGCCCAAGGGCGGCAAAAAGGCGGCCTTCAAGCTGCTCGACAAGCTGGCCCTGATCGACATCTCGAATAATCTGGGCGACGCCAAGAGCCTGATCACCCATCCCTGGACCACCACCCATGCCAGCCGTCCCGCCGAGGAAAAGCTGGCCATGGGCATCACCGAGGGGCTGATCCGCCTGTCGGTCGGGCTGGAGGATGCCGAGGATCTTATCGCCGATCTGGAGCGTTCCCTCTAAACAAGGGTGAGGGCCGCAGGTTTCGGCCCTTGCATCTTTCTGTTACGCTCCCATTTCAAAAAATCGATGAGGGAAGGCAAGAGGGCATGAGCAAGGAACCGGGGCAATCGGGCGAGGGGCATTGGCGCTCGGGCGCCACCTATTCGCAGACGACCCGGTCCATGACCGTGACCGTCGAGCCGACTTTTCTCGAAGACCAATCCGCGCCGGGCGAAAGCCAGTTCGTCTGGGCCTATCGGGTGCGGATCGAGAATCACGGCATCAACACCGTGCAGCTGCTGCGCCGCCATTGGAAGATCACCGACGCGTTGGGACAGACCCGTGAGGTCAAGGGTCCCGGCGTGGTCGGCGAACAACCCGTGCTGCGCCCTGGCGACGCCTATGAATATACCAGCGGTACGCCGCTCACCACGCCGTCGGGCATTATGTCGGGCAGCTATCAGATGGAAGACGAGACGGGCGATCATTTCGACATCGTCATTCCCGCCTTTTCGCTCGATAGCCCGCATCAGCCCCGGCGCATCAACTGACGGAGTGATCCGATTATGAGTGAACAATCCCGGCCCAGCCGCGAAGAGGCCGAGGACGCCGTGCGCACCTTGATCAAATGGGCCGGCGACGACCCGACGCGCGAAGGCCTGCTCGGCACGCCGGATCGAGTCGTCCGGTCCTATGAGGAATTCTTCGCCGGCTATGACGAAGATCCCGTCGAGCTCTTGAAGCGCACCTTCGAGGAAACCGACGGCTATGACGAGATGGTCGTGCTGCGCGACATCCGCCTGGAAAGCCATTGCGAGCACCATATGGTGCCGATCATCGGCAAGGCCCATGTCGCCTATCTGCCCGGCAACCGCGTCGTCGGCATCTCGAAGCTGGCCCGCATCGTCGAGGTCTATTCCAAGCGCCTGCAGATCCAGGAAAAGCTGACCGCCCAGATCGCCAACACCCTGCAGGAAGTCTTGAATCCGCGCGGCGTCGGCGTGGTGATCGAAGCCGCCCATCAATGCATGACGACGCGCGGCGTGAAGAAGGCCGGCGTCACCATGGTGACCAGCCGCATGCTGGGCGCCTTCCGCGACGATTCCTCGACGCGGCGGGAATTCATGGCGCTGATCAGCAGCAACGCGACGCATCTGGCGAATCACTGACGTCATCGTCTTTTTTTCGACGTCATCCCCGCTTTTTTGCGCGGCATACCCGGTTTTTCCTCGTCATCCCCGCGAAGGCGGGGATCCACCGGGGGGCTGAGTCTGGCCTCGACGTGGATCCGCCTTCGCGGGGATGACGAGAAATAGGGACGGGACGACGGGAAGGGGAGCAGGGGTAAACGATCGAGCACTGGACATCTCCCCCCATTCCAGGCGATTGAAGTCTGATGCGGTGGGGGGAAAGCGTGTTCGATATTCGTCCGGTCCTGTTCGCCAACGGCCTGCTGCTGGTGGTGCTGGCCGCCGCCATGGGTGTTCCGCTGGTGCTCGACCTCGCGGCGCATGGCGGCACCGAGGCGTCGGCCTTCGCGGCCAGCCTCGCCATTACCGGCTTCTTCGGCGCGGCACTTGCCTTTTCCGGCAAGGGGAGCGGTCATTTTGGGCTGGGCGCCCGCCAGGCCTTTCTGTTCGCCGCCACCGGCACCGCGCTGGCCGCCTTGTTCGGCGCTCTGCCGCTGGTGCTGGGCTCGCGCCATCTCTCTTATACCGATGCCGTGTTCGAGGCGGTTTCCGGCGTCACCACGACAGGGGCGACGGTGATGACCGGGCTCGACCAGGCGCCGGCGGCGATCCTTCTGTGGCGTGCGCTGCTGCAATGGCTGGGCGGCGCGGGCCTGATCGTCGCGGCACTTGCCCTGCTGCCCATGCTGCGCATCGGCGGCATGCAGATCTTCCGCGTCGAGAATAGCGGCAAGACCGACAAGGCGGCGCCCCGCCTGCCCCGCCTGGTGGGACGGCTGCTGATGGTCTATCTCTGCCTGTCGGCAATCATGGCCATCGCGCTGAAACTGACCGGCATGAGCGCGCTGCAGGCGGTCTGCCATGCCATGTCGGGCCTCTCCACCGGCGGCTTCTCGACCTCGGACCGCTCGCTCGGCGCCTTCTCCGACGGGGCGCGCTGGGTCTGCGCCGTCGGCATGATGATCGGCGGCTGCTCGCTGTCGCTGTTCATCAGCCGCTGGCGCGGCAAACGCTGGCGGATCCTGCGCGACACCCAGGTGCGCTGGTATGTCGCCACCCTGCTGGGCTTCACACTGGCGCTGACCTTCTGGTACTGGGCGGTCGACAGCAAGCATCCGCTGGCCGCCTTTCAGCATGCCGGATTCCAGGCCGTCTCGATCATCAGCACGACGGGCTTCAGACTGTCCGACGACCAGGGATGGGGCGGATTTCCCCAGGTGGCGATCTTCGTGATGAGCTTTATCGGCGGCTGCACGGGGTCCGCCGCCGGCGGGATCAAGATCTTCCGCTACGAGGTTCTGTTCGCCGTGTCGCGTCTCCACGTCGCCCGCATGCTCTATCCGCACGGCGTCTTCTCGGTCACTTTCAACAAACTGCGCCTGCCGGAAGCCGTGCTGCGCTCGGTGCTCGGCTTCTTCATGCTCTATTTCTCCTGCTTCGCGGCCCTCGCCATCGGGCTGGCGGCGGTCGGCATGGATCCGCTCTCCTCGCTGTCGGCCGCCGCGGCGGCGCTCGGCAATGTCGGGCGCGGCATCGGGCCGGTGGTCGGGGTGGCCGGGGGCTGGGCCATGTTGCCGGTGGCGGCAAAATGGCTGCTGTCCTTGGGTATGCTGGCCGGACGGTTGGAGCTGGTGCCCCTGCTGCTGCCGTTCTTCCCCGGCTTCTGGAAGCATTGAGATGGTCGATCTGCGTCCGGTGCTGTGGGGAATGGGGCTGCTGCTGGCGGCCTTCGCGCCGATGATGGCGCTGCCGGGCCTGGCCGACTGGCTGGCCGGCGATCCCGATTGGCAGGTCTATCTGGCCTCCGCCACCTTCTGCCTGTTCGCCGGCCTGGTCTTCGCGCTGGGCAATCTGTCGCAGCGGACGCGCGCTTTCTCCTCGCGCCAGATCATTTTGCTGGCCGTGGTCGGCTGGGTGGCGCTGATCGTGGCCGGGGCCGTGCCGTTCATATTCGGCCGGATCCATCTGTCGGCGGCCGACGCCATCTTCGAGGCCACGGCGGGCATCACGGCGACGGGGGCCACCGTGCTGCGCCATCTCGACGGGGCGTCGCCCGGGCTGTTGCTGTGGCGGGCCCTGCTGCAATGGATGGGCGGCATCGGCGTGCTGACGGTGGGGACGGCGGTGCTGCCCCAGCTCAATGTCGGCGGCATGCAGCTCTACCGCTTCGAGACCTCCCGTCTCGACGACAGACTGGCGCCCCGTGCCCTGCGCATGCTGGGCGGGATCCTGTCCGTCTATCTCGGGCTGACAGTGATCCTCGGCCTGCTGCTGTGGGTGGCGGGGATGGAGTGGTTCCCCGCGCTGCTGCATGCGATGAGCACCATCTCCTGCGGCGGGTTCTCCACCTCCGACACCAATGTCGGCCATTGGCACAATCCCGGCGTCGATTGGGTGATCCTGGTCGGCATGCTGCTGGGCGGCGCGCCCTTCGTGGTGCATTGGCAGATCGTGCGGCGGCAATGGCACATGGTCGGACGCAACGGCCAGCTCAAGGGCTATCTGGCGGCCATCATCCTCGCCTCGCTGGCCATCACGCTGTGGCTGGTGCTCGAGCAGAACGCCAAGCCGCTGCCGGCGCTGCGCCATTCCCTGTTCGCGGTGACCAGCGTGATGACCGGCACCGGCTACGCCACGCTGGATTGGAGCCGCTGGACCGGCTTCCCGCTGGCCATGCTGTTCCTGCTGACCTTCATCGGCGGCTGCGCCGGCTCGACCGCCGGCGGCATCAAGATGTTCCGCGTCCAGGTGCTGTTCGCCAATGCCCGGCTGCAATTCCGCCGCATGCTGCATCCCAACGCCGTGCTGGTGCCGAGGTTCGAGGGGCAGACCGTCACAGAAGGCGCCGCGGAGTCCGTGTTGGGCTATCTGTTCGTCTATATCCTGTCCTTCGCGCTGCTGGCCATGGCGCTGGCGCTGGTCGGGATGGGCTTCCCCGAGGCGCTGGGGGCGGCGGCCTCGGCGCTGGCCAATCTGGGGCCGGCGATCAGTCCGGATCTCGGTCCGCTGTCCAGTTTCGACTCCCTGCCGGATGCCGCCAAATGGCTGCTCGCATTCGCCATGCTGTACGGAAGACTTGAACTTTTCCTTCTCCTGGCTTTATTCAGCCGTGATTTCTGGCAGGATTGATCCAGGTTAAGGTGCAGGTGACATATGCCGGGGCACAATAGCGCTCAGCGCGTGTGAGAGGTGCCGCTTATGATTTCCGAGATTTTCCTTCCGGCCGCGGGTGAACCCCTGGCGGGCCTGTACAGTCCCTGGCTTGTGACGCTGTCGGTGGTGGTGGCGATTTTCACGGCGACCCTGGCGTTGCAGATGGTCGACCTCGCCTCGCGCGGGGCGAAATGGCTGCGCATCGCCGCGATCGCCACCGGCTCGGTCGCGCTGGGTTCAGGCGTCTGGGCGATGCATTTCATCGCCATGCTGGCCTTCAATCTGTGTGTCGACGTCGATTACGACCCCTTCATCACAATCCTGTCCATGCTGCCCAGCCTGGCCGCCTCGGCGGTGGCGCTGAGGATCATCTCCAAGCCGGAAATCACGCGCGCCGATCTGTGGGCCGGCGGTATCCTGGTCGGCGGCGGTATCGGCGCCATGCATTATGTCGGCATGGCGGCGATGCGCATGGATCCGGTGCTGCGCTACGACCGCTGGTATTTCGCCCTGTCCATCGTCGTCGCCGTCGGATTGGCGGTGCTGGCCCTGTGGATCCGCCGCCGCCATTTCGGCCTGCTGGCCAGCGGCACGGTGATGGGGCTTGCCATCTCCGGCATGCATTACACCGGCATGGCCGCGGCGCGCTTCTATGGCGACCCGGCCACCCAGCAGACCGGCTTCAACGCCGATTCGACCGTGTTGGCGCTGGGCGTCACCCTCACCACCGTGCTGATCGCCCTGCTGGTGGCGGCCATCAATGCGCTTTTGCGCTATCGGTCCATGGTGACCGAGTTGACGATCAGCGAATCTCGCATGGCGGCGCTGACCGCCACCGCGGTGGACGGCATCATCTCGATCTCGGCCGAGGGGATAGTCCTGAGTGCCAACGCCGCCACCGAGCGGCTGTTCGGCTGGCAGGCCGCCGAGATAATCGGCAACAATATCTCCATGCTGATGCCCGAACCTTACCGGTCGGAGCATGACGGCTATCTGTCGCATTACCTCGAGACGGGCGAGGAGCGCATCATCGGCTCGGCGCGCGAAGTCATGGCCCGCCGCAAGGATGGCGGCACGTTCCCGATCCGCCTTGCCGTCGGCCATGCCCGCCTGCCCGAGGGCAACATGTTCGTCGGCTACATCACCGACATCACCGAGCGGCGCCTGTTGGAACAGGATTTGCGCGACGCCAAGAACCGCGCCGAACAGGCGGCGGCGGCGCGGACCGCCTTCCTCGCCAATATGAGTCACGAGATCCGCACGCCGATGAATTCGATCCTCGGTTTCGCCGAGGTGCTGCTGAATTCCAAGCCGAGCCAGGAACAGGCCCACGCGCTGGGGATCATGCGCAATTCGGCGCGCTCGCTGCTCAGACTGCTCAATGAGATCCTCGATTCCGCCAAGCTCGACCGTGGCGCGATGGAAATCCTGCACCTGCCCTTCGATCTGCGCGCCCTGTCCGAGGAGGTGGTTGCCGCGATGACCACCACCGCCGACAAGAAGGGCATCCGCCTGGTCCTCGATTACGATATCGATCTGCCGACCCGCTTCCTGGGCGACGAACTGCGCGTCCGCCAGGTGCTGGCCAACCTGCTCGGTAACGCCGTCAAATTCACCCATGAGGGCGAGGTCTCGCTAACGATCCGCGCCAATGCCGGCAAGGTGCACATCATCCTGTCCGACACCGGCATCGGTATCGCCGCCGACCGGCTGGAACGCATCTTCGACCCCTTCACCCAGGCCGAGGCCAGCCTGTCCCGCCGCTATGGCGGCACCGGGCTCGGCACCACCATCAGCAAGCAGCTGGTCGAGTTGATGAAGGGCCGCATCTGGGTCGAAAGCGAGCTGGGCCGGGGCAGCCGCTTCCACGTGCTGCTGCCCCTGGCACCGACCAATCTCGAGGCCACCGAGTCTTCGTCGCCCGGCGAAGCGCCCCCGCTGCCCGCCTTGCGGATCCTCTATGCCGACGATGTGCCGCAGAATCTCGAGCTGGTGCGCATGATGCTCGAACCGCTCGGCCATCGCCTGGTGCTGGTCGATTCCGGCGAGGAGGCGTTGTTGCGTACGGCCGGGGAAGTTTTCGACCTGGTCCTGCTCGATATCCGCATGCCGGGCCTGTCGGGCCTCGAGACCGCGGGGCTTATCCGCGAACAGGAGCGCGAAGCCCAGATCGGGGCGGTGCCGATCATCGCCCTGTCGGCCTCGGTCCTGGAGGAAGACCGCACGCTGGCGATCGACGCCGGCATGGACGGTTTCGTCGCCAAGCCGATCGAGCGCCCGATCCTGCTGGCCGAGATCGCCCGGGCGCTGGGGATTACGCCGATGGTGGCGGCCGGCGGCACCGAAGCCGGCGCCCGGCCGATCTTCGACCGGGCGGGCGCGTTGTTACGCTGGGACGATGATTGGGTCGTGCTGGCCGACATGCTGGGCAAATTCTTCAAGCAGCATCGGGGGCTCGCCGAAAAACTCGACCAGCTGCTGGCCAATGGCGAGAGCGAGGCCGCCCTCGATCTGGCGCACAAGATCAAGGGCTGGGCCGGCAATATCGGCCTGACCGATCTGTTCGGCGCTCTCAACAGCTTCGAGACGATCCTGCACCGCAAGGCCGGAGATCCCGACGCGGCGCTGGAGAGCGTGGCCGTAGCCATGGATGCCGCCTGGCGGGTGATCGAGCCGGAGCTGGCCTCGGTCGCCGAAGGGATGGCCGCTCTGCAGCGCAAGATCGATCCCGAGGCGCTGGCCGCCGCCCTGATCGGTCTGCAGAATGGGGTGCGCCGCGGCGCGCTCGACGACCAGGCGCTGACCACCGTCGTCGAGATGCTGCCGGCGCAGGAGACGCAAGCCTTGCGTCAGGCGCTCGAGGATTTCGACTTCGCCGCGGCGGATAAACTGATCGAAGGAATGAAGAAGATGGGGCCGACCCATGTCGGATGATAGTCAGGACCAACGTCCCTTGCTTCTCGTGGTGGATGACGAGAGCGCCAATCTGCAATTGATGAAGCGTCTGCTCGACCAGGATTACCGCCTGCTGTTCGCCAAGGACGGACCGCGCGCCTTCGACCTGGCCTGCAGCGAGCATCCGGATCTGATCCTGCTCGACGTGATGATGCCCGGCATGACCGGCCACGAGACCTGCCAGCGGCTCAAGGCGAATTCCGGCACTTCGTCGATTCCCGTCATCTTCGTCACGGCTTTGACCGATGCCGCCGATGAGGTGACCGGCTTCGAGGTCGGCGCCGTCGACTACATCAACAAGCCGGTCAGCGCCGCGATCCTGCGCGCCCGTGTACGTACGCATCTGTCGCTGGTGCATCTCGACGAGCTGCGCGAGAGCCGCCTCGAGATCGTCCTGCGTTTAGGGAGAGCAGCCGAATACAAGGACACCGAGACCGGCTATCATGTGTTGCGCATGAGCCATTACGCCGGCATCTTGGGCCGCGTCATCGGCCAGCATCCCGACTGGGTGGACGATCTGCTGGCGGCGGCGCCGATGCACGATATCGGGAAGATCGGCATCCCCGACAGCATCCTGACCAAGCCCGGCAAGCTGACGCCCGAGGAATGGGCGGTCATGAAGACCCATCCCGTCATCGGCGCCGAGATCATCGGCCAGCACAGCGATTCGATGCTGCGGATGGCCTATAATTCGGCGATAACCCACCATGAGAAATGGGACGGCTCGGGCTATCCGCGCGGTTTGAAGGGCGAGGAGATCCCGCTCGAAGGGCGGCTCGTCGCCGTTGCGGACGTGTTCGACGCCCTGACCTCGGTGCGCCCCTATAAACGGCCCTGGTCCAATGAGGAAGCGGTCGACTTCATCACATCCGAAGCCGGCCGCCATTTCGATCCGCAAGTCGTCGAGGCTTTCGTCCGCGCCCTGCCCGAACTGCTGGAGGTGCAGAAGGTGTATGCGGATTGAGGGGAGGGGGCTGAGTGTGGAGGGTTCGCCCTCTGGGCGAAGCGAGATCTCATCTCGCGCTCTTCGTTGCACCTCGGCGAAACGATTTTCGCCCAAGAGCAAAATCATTCCGCCGACGCGCCCGGGATGGTGGCTGTGCGGGTACCGGCGGTGAAGCGAACTCCCTAACAGGGCGCGCCAGAGGTGTGATTGACCACTTGAGGGAAATCACACCTCTGGGGTGCAAGGGGTATTGCAGAGGGATCACCCTCTGCTCGCCGTAAGGCGATTCGTCGCACTACCTCAGAGCCAGGACGACTTACGGCGCCCCGTCGAGCCACTTATTGAAGCCGGTCCGGATGTTCGCGTCGACTTCGTCGTCGAAGCCGCGCACCAGATCGTAGGTCAGGTCGTACAGCAGCTGGTCGCGCTGGTTCAGCTTCTGGTCTTCCGGCTCGGTGCGCGAGCGGAAGGCCTTGCCGGTGACGTCGGCGACGGTGAACTGATGGTCGTCCAGCATCTGCAGGGTCACGTCGAGGCTTTCATCGACGCGCGCGGCCTGTTCCTTCTTGAACATGCCGCCCAGGCTCTGGTCGGTTTGCAGCGGGTTCTCGGTGGCCGAGGCCTTGTGGATCACCACGCGCAGGATGCCGGTGGTGCCAACCGGCTTCAGGCGGTCCTGGGCCCATTTGCGCACGGCGGCTTCCGGCGAGACCGGCATGTCATATTCGATATTGGGGCGCACGGTCGGGGCCGTGTATTCGCTGACCACTTCGACGCGGGCGATGTTGAGGCGGATCGGCGGCTTGTAGAGGAAGGTCATGTCCGGCAGCCGCTGCATGGGCGGCGCGCTGCTTGAACAGGCCGACACCGTCAGGCCGAGACCAAAGCACACCCCCAAAACTCGCGCCCCTGCCGTGCGTGACCAACTGCGTTCCATGGCTATTCCTCCGCGTACAGGCGATCCAGGTCGCCTTCCGCAAAAGAATAGGTGGATTTGCAGTATTCGCAAGTCACGACGATGTGACCATTTTCGTCCTTGAGATCCTCCATCTCACTGCGCGGGAACGATTTTAACGTCGCCTCCACACGCTCGGCCGAGCAGCGGCACTTGGCCTGGAGCGGCCGCGGATCAAGCAGCTCCAATTGCTCGGCATGGTAGAGACGGTGCAGCAGGGCCGGGCCGGTGAGGGCCGGATCGAACAATTCGGCGTCCTTGGTGCTGGCCAGCAGGATGGTCGCGCGGTTCCAGGTCTCCTCGGCTTCCTCGGCCGTCAGGATCGGGCTGGTCGGTCCCAGCGGCATGCGCTGGATCATCAGCGAGGCGGCCCGCCAGCCCAGCTGCCCCTCGGGGGCGCGGGCCGACAGCAGATAGTCGGTCTCGAGCTGCTCGGACTGTTCGAAATAGGCCTGGGCGCACTCGCCCAGGGTCTTGCCCGACAATTCGACGATGCCCTGATAGCGCTCGGTGTCGGCGCCCTGATCGACGGTGAAGGCCAGGAAGCCCTTGCCGAGATAACGCTGCACCGGCGACTCGGCCAGGGTTTCGTCGGCCTCGGCTTCGGCCAGCTTGGCCTCGTCGAAGCGGGCATAGCCGCGCAGGTCGCCGTCGCTGGTGACGTCGGCCACCAGCAGCGACACCGCGCCTTCCGACTGCACCTGCAGGGTGAAGATGCCGTTGAATTTCAGCGCCCCGGCCAGGGTGGCGGCCAGCGCCATCGCCTCGGCCATGCGCAGGGCGACGGGCTTGGGATAATCATGGCCGGTCAGGATGCGGTCGAGCGATGGGCCCAGACGCACGAGGCGGCCGCGGATCGAGCGCGCGTCGATCAGGAAAGGCTGCGACAGATCGGAAAATTCGGCCATCAGCTGAGGCACCAGGCCAGAATACCCTTCTGCACATGCAGGCGGTTCTCGGCTTCGTCCCACACCACCGATTGCGGCCCGTCGATGACGTCCGCCGTCACTTCGTCACCCCGGTGGGCCGGCAGGCAATGCATGAACAGAGCGTCGGGGCGGGCCCGCTTCATCAGATTGGCATTGACCTGGAAGGGGGCCAATTGATTGTGGCGATCGAGCGCCTGATGGCCCATCGACACCCAGACGTCGGTCATGACGCAATGGGCGCCGTCGACCGCTTCCTCGGGTGAGTGGGTGACCTGCACATCAGCCCCTTTCGAGCGCGCCCAGGCGAGCATGTCCGTCATCGGCCGCAATTGCGGCGGGCAGCCGATGCGCAAGGAAAAGCCGAACTGGGCGGCGGCCTGGATCCAGGTGTTGGCGACATTGTTGCCATCGCCGCTCCACGCGAAGATCTTGCCGTCGACCCGGCCGCGATGTTCCTCGAAGGTCATCAGATCGGCCATCACCTGGCAGGGGTGCGAATGGTCGGTCAGGCCGTTGATCACCGGCACGGTGGCGTGTTCGGCCAGCTCGTGCAGCTTGTTGGGGTCGCTGGTGCGGATCATGATCGCGTCGACATAGCGCGACAGCACGCGGGCGGTGTCGGCGATGGTCTCGCCGCGGCCCAGCTGGGTGTCGTTGGGCGTCAGCACGATCACATTGCCGCCCAGTTGCTGCATGCCGGCTTCGAATGAAACGCGGGTGCGCGTCGAGGGCTTCTCGAAGATCATCGCCAGGGTCTTGCCGGCCAGCGGGCGTTCGGGCACGCCGTCTCCCCGCTTGAAGGCCTTGCCGCTTTCGATCAGGTCGCGCAGCAGCGAGCCGTCCACCTGGTCCAGATCGAGAAAATGCCGGATATCGGTCATGGTCGGCCTCACGCCAGCTCGGCCGCGGCGCGGCGGACGATGCCGACCGCTTCGTCGACATGGCTCTTGTCGATGATCAAGGGCGGGATGAAGCGGATGTTGTTGTCGCCGGCACCCACCGTCAGCAGCCCGCCTTCCTGCAGCTTGGCCGCGACATCGCCATTGGGGACGTGGCATTTGACACCCAGCATCAGGCCCTTGCCATTGACCGCGCCCAGCACCTTGGGGAATTCGGCGGCGGCGTCTTCCAGCCCGGCTTTCAGCTCGGCGCCGATCTTCTGCACATGGTCGAGGAATCCGTCCGCCAGAATAATCTCCAGCACCTCGGCGGTCACCGCCATCGCCAACGGATTGCCGCCGAAGGTGGTGCCATGGCTGCCCGCGGTCAGGCAGGCGGCGACTTTTTCCTTGGCCAGGATGGCGCCGACCGGGAATCCACCGGCCAGGCCCTTGGCCACGGCGATGGCGTCGGGCTCGATGCCGGCCCATTGATGGGCGAACAGCTTGCCGGTGCGGCCCACGCCGGTCTGGACCTCGTCGAAGGTCAGCAGGATACCGAATTCGTCGGCGGTGGCGCGCAGCGCCTTCATATACTCGACCGAGGCGGGGCGGATGCCGCCTTCGCCCTGGATCGGCTCGAGATGGATGGCGGCAGTTTCGGGGCCGATGGCGTCGCGCAGCGCGTTCATGTTCTCGAACGGCACACGGTCGAAGCCGTCCACCACCGGGCCGAAGCCGGCCAGATGCTTCTGCTGGCCGCCGGCCGCCAGGGTGGCGAGCGTGCGGCCATGGAAGGCACCTTCCATTACGATCACCCGCCATTTCTCGGGGTGGCCGTTGGTCGAATGAAATTTACGGATCGCCTTCAGCACGCCTTCATTGGCTTCGGCGCCCGAATTGCAGAAGAACACCGAGTCGGCGAAGCTGTTTTCCACCAGCATGTCGGCGACGCGCTTCTGCCCCGGAATCTGATAGAGATTCGAGCTGTGCCACAGCTTTGCAGCCTGATCCTGCAGCGCCTTGACCAGGCGGGGATGGGCGTGCCCGAGCGAGCTGACCGCGATGCCGGAGCCGAAATCGAGCAGGCGTCGGCCATCGGAGGTGAAGACATAGGCGCCCTCTCCCCGTTCGATGGCGAACTCGGCACGACTATAGGTGGGCATCACGGAAGGAATCACGGCACTCTCCAGGGAACGCAAGGACTACGGCTGTTCACGGAAAGCGGGTGACTATCTACGCAGCGCAACAAAAAGTCAACGACCGCCAAATTAAAGGACGAAACGTTTCAAACCGGTGCGCAAAACCTCCTGATTAAAGTTCATCAGAAGTCCGACCCGGCACCCGCTGAGGCGCGGATACGTTAGGATTTTGGCAGGCCTAAGCCTTCAGCTTATAGCCGCTCTTGAACATCCGGTAGGAGATGAAGCCCATCACCAGATTGGCGCCGGTCATCACGATCAGGCCGGTGCCGATGTTGCCGTCGCTGTGGCCGATGAAGCCGGCGCGGAAGCCGTCGATCATATAGAAGAAGGGGTCGAGCTTGGCGGCGGTCCGCACCATGCTGGGCAGGCGTTCCACCGAATAGAAGGTGCCGGACAGGAAGGATAAGGGCGTGATGATGAAGTTGGTCACCGAGGCCAGGTGATCGAACTTCTCCGCCCAGATGCCGCCCGCCATGCCGAGGAAGGACAGCAGCAGCGACGCCGCCAGCGCATGGAACAGGACCAGCGGCACGGACGCGACATGCATCGGGATGAAGAACAGCATCGCCACCAGCACCGCGGCGCCGACCAGCAGGCCGCGCGCGACGCCGCCCATCGCCACCGCCACCGTCTGTTCGAGCGCTGAGAGCGGCGGCATCAGCAGATCGACGATATTGCCCTGCACCTTGGCGATGATCAGGGAGGAGGAGGTGTTGGCGAAGGCGTTCTGGGTGATCGCCATCATGATCAGGCCGGGCGCCAGGAACAGTTCATAGGGCACGCCGTCCACCGCCGCGCGGCCCTGACCGGCGGCCAGCGCGAAGATGGCGAGGAACAAAAGCGTGGTGACGACCGGAGCCAGCACCGTCTGGAAATAGACCTTGAGGAAGCGGCGCACCTCCTTGTTGAACAGGGTCCAGAGACCGAGCCAATTGACCGCGCCCAATTGCCGAGGCTGCGGACACGAGGTGCTGGAGCTGGCCAGCGATGCCGAGATGTCGTCCATGATGAGGGGATATTTGCGCTATCATCCGGCGATGAGCAAGACTCTTCCGGCCCTGCAGGCGCGATTGAAGGAAGCCGCGCTGCATTATCTCGAACGCTATGAAACCTCGGTCCAGTCGGTGCGCCGGGTATTGCGGCGCCGTGTCGAGCGCTGGGCGATGAAAAGCGAAACCCCGGTCGAGGAGGGCGCGTTCGAGGCGATAGAGGGCGTGATCGCCGATCTGCAGCGCGCCGGACTGCTCGACGATTCGCGCTACGCCGGGATGAAGGCGCGCTCGCTGTTCAATGGCGGACGCTCGGGCCGGGCCATCGGCGCCTATCTGGCGGCGCGCGGGGTGTCGTCTGAGGCGATCGGCGAAGCGCTGGAGGCGCGCGCCGAGGATCTCGACGAGGGTGTCGAGCCCGACCTCGCGGCGGCGCTGCGCTTTGCCCAGAAGAAGCGGCTGGGACGTTTCCGGCCCGAGCATCTGCGGGAAGAAAAACGCGATCGCGACATGGCGGCGCTGGGCCGGGCCGGTTTTTCCTGGGCCATCGCCAAGGCCGTGATGGATGAGGAAATGTGATGATTCAACGCCCTGCATCCGCTATCACTGTCGCCCACCTGTTTTTACCGTGAGCTGAAACGAGACCCGCCATGGCCACCGGCAAGTCCAGCCTCGACGACCTCCGCCGCCAGATCGACCGTATCGACAATGCGCTGCACGATCTTTTGATGGAGCGCGCTTCGGTGGTCGAGCAGGTCGGGGATGTCAAGGGCAAGGACAAGCTGACGATGCTGTCGCCGGGCCGCGAGGCCGAGATCATCCGACGCCTGCTGTCGCGCCATCGCGGCCGCTTTCCGCGCACCACTTTAGTCCGTCTGTGGCGCGAACTGATCAGCGGCATGGTGGCGGTGCAGGCGCCGATGACGGTCGCGGTATTCATGCCCGACCGCGGCACCGGCTATCTGGAACTGGCGCGCGACCATTACGGCACCACCACCACCATGACGCCCTGGCGCTCGCCCGGCCAGGTGATCCACGCGGTCGCCGACGGCAGCGCCCAGATCGGCATCCTGCCGATGCCCGACCGCGAGGAAGGCGAAAGCTGGTGGATCAGCCTGACCGGCGATTCGGCCGCACTCCCCCGCATCGTCGCCCGCCTGCCTTTCTCCGGTCCCGGCCAGGGCCGCGGCGACGGCATCGAGGCCCTGGCGGTGGGGTTGGTCAATCCCGTCGCCACCGGCTATGACCGCTCCTGGCTGGCGATCGAGACCGCGCCCGATGTCAGCCGCGCCCGCCTGCGTACGGTCCTCGGCGCCGCCGGCATCGAGCCGACCCAGCTGTCCGCCACCCAGCGCTCCGACGACAGCTGGCTGCAGCTGGTCGAGATCGCCGGCCATATGACCAATGACGACGGGCGTCTGGCCCGCCTGATGGAAGGCCGCCAGACCGTGCTGCGCGCGGTGGTGCTGGGTGGTTATCCGGTTCCTCTCTCAACTGAAGAATTGAGCGAATGACTTCTCCTCAGCCGAAGCCCGGAATTCTCGATATCGAAGCCTATGTCGGCGGCGCCTCGAAGATCGCCGGCATCGACAAGGTGATAAAGCTGTCCTCCAACGAGGGCGCGCTGGGGCCGAGCCCGCGCGCGGTCGAGGCCTATCGCGCCGTGGCGGCCGATATGCACCGCTATCCCGACGGTCACGCCACCCGCCTGCGCGAGCTGCTGGCCGAGCGCTGGGGGCTGGAAGCCGACAACATCGTCTGCGGCAACGGCTCGGACGACGTGCTGCAATTGCTGGCGCGCGCCTATTCTGGCCAGGGCGACGAAGTGCTCTATTCCGAGCATGGCTTCCTGGTCTACCCGATCGCCGCCAAATCCTGCGGCGCGATCCCGGTGACCGCGCCCGAGACCGATCTGACCACGTCGGTCGACGCGCTGCTGGCGCGCGTCACCGAGCGCACCCGGATCGTCTTCGTCGCCAATCCCAACAATCCGACCGGCACCTATATTCCGTCCGACGAGCTGCGCCGCCTGCATGCCTGCCTGCCCGCCGACGTGCTGCTGGTGATCGACGCGGCCTATGCCGAATTCGTCGACGCCAATGATTACGAGGACGGCTCGGCGCTCGTGCGCGAGCAGTCCAATGTGGTGATGACCCGCACCTTCTCGAAGATCTTCGGCATGGGCGGTCTGCGGCTCGGCTGGGCCTATTGTCCGCCGGCCATCGCCGACGTGCTGAACCGGATCCGCGGGCCCTTCAATGTGGCGTCGCCAGCCCTGGCGGCGGGCGAGGCGGCGTTGGCCGACCGCGCTTATTTCGACCTGATCCGCCAGCACAATATCTACTGGCGCGCCTGGCTGAGCGACCAGCTGACCAAGCTCGGTCTCCCCGTCGTGCCGAGCGCCACCAACTTCCTGCTGGTTAAATTCCCCGACGCCCGCGCCGCCGACAATTTCCTGCGCTCGCGCGGGATCATCGTCCGCGCCGTCGCCTCCTACGGCCTGCCCGACTATTTGCGCATCACCATCGGCCGCGAGGACGAGGTCCGCGCCGTGGCCGAAGCGCTGAAGGAGCTGATCGGCGGATGAGCACGTCTTTTGAACGAGTGGCTATTCTCGGCATCGGCCTGATCGGCTCGTCGCTGGCCCGCGCCGTCCGGCGCGCCGGCATCGCCAAACAGATCGTTACTTTCGACGGCAATCCCGAGCATGCCGCGCGGGCCAAAGCGCTGGGCGTCGTCGACGAGACCGCCGCCAGCGCCGCCGAAGCGGTGGCCGGCGCCGATCTGGTGATCTTCTCGGTGCCGATGGGCGCCTATGCCGAGCTGGCCGCCGAGATCGCGCCGCATCTGGCGCCGGGGGCCATCGTCAGCGACGTCGGCTCGGTGAAGGTGGCGGCGATCCGCGATCTCGGCCCGCACATCCCGGAAGGGGTGCATCTGGTGCCGGCTCATCCGATCGCCGGCACCGAGAATTCCGGCCCCGACTCCGGTTTCGCCGACTTGTTCACCGGCCGCTGGGCCATCGTCACCCCGCCGCCCGGCACCGACGAGACCGCGGTCCGCCGCGTCACCGATCTGTGGAGCGCCGTGGGCTCCTCGGTCGAAGTGATGGAGGCCGGTCACCACGATCGGGTTCTGGCCATCACCTCGCATCTGCCGCATCTGATCGCCTATACCATCGTCGGTACCGCCACCGATCTGGAATCGACCCTCCAGCAGGAGGTCATCAAATTCTCGGCCTCGGGCTTCCGCGATTTCACCCGCATCGCCGCCTCGGATCCGACCATGTGGCGCGACGTATTCCTCAATAATCGCGAAGCGGTGCTCGACGTGCTGCAGCGGTTCACCGAGGATTTGACCGCCCTTCAGCGCGCCATCCGCTGGGGCGAGGGCGAACAGCTGTTCGAGCTGTTCACCCGCACCCGCGCCATCCGCCGCTCGATCATCGACGCCAAGCAGGCGTAAGGCGGCGTGATCAGCGGCGGGCGGTCAGCGCCGCTTGCATCGTCTCCACCATCCTCTCCTCGGGGATGCGGGCCAGGTCGGGCAGGGTGTAGCCCTGGTCGAGCAGAGTCTCGAAGGCGAACCAGGCGGCGCAATAGACTTCGCGCTGCAGGCCGGTATTGCCCTTGCCGAACGTATATTTCAGCGTGACATCGCGCCCGGCCTTGTCGAGGTCGGGCAGGATGCCCTTGATGATGCGGTCCTTATGGGCGGCGCAGCGTGGCATCCATGTCGTATCGGCTGGCAACACCGCATAGTCGGCATCGACGCGGCCCGGTTCGGCGCGCTGGGCGACGCGCATGGCCAGGCCCTCGAGGAACATCGTCTCGCCGACGGGCGCGCCGGCCGCGTTGGTGACCCCGACCATCTGGAAATGGATGGTGTGGGCCAACTCATGGGCCAGCACGCGGCGATAGGCGCTGTTTTCGACCGGCATCACGGTGGTGGCGGGCTTGCCGTCGAGGGGCGGCAGGCTGAAGGCGTTGTCGTCGAATTGGCCGACCACCAGGATCAGCTTGCTATGCAGGGGCGCGTTGCCGGCAGCGAGGATGGCGGTGTCGGCGTCGAACAGCTCGCGCGCCCCTTCCTCGGCGGCGCGGGCCAACGAGGGCAGCACCGGGATCAGCGAGGGATAGCGTGGCCAGGCCTTGTCGAGCAGGGTCTTGGCCAGAGCGTCGCTCGCCGGGCCGGGCGGCACCGCTGTCAGACCACCTTCCTTGCGCCAAAGCTGGAAGCGCGCCTCTCCGCTCAGCTTGGCGTGGGTCGCTTCGACATAGAATTTCTGGAAGGATTCGACACGGTCGTCGATCTCGAGGTCGCCGGCGACGGCCGGCAACGAGAGCGCTAAGGCGAGGAGGGCGAGCCCCCTCAGCTTAGCGGCTCGGATTTGGAAGCGGCCTCGACGATGATGTCGCCGAATTCGCGCAGGAAGACGGACCCCTTCACCGTGCGCTGGATCAGCACGGAGCGGCGGTCGGCATCGTCCACCTTGCGGCGCACCAGGCCGTATTCGGACAAGCGGTCCAGCGCCCGGGTCACCGCCGGTTTCGAGACGTTCAGCGTGATGGCGAGGCCGCGCACGGTGTGTGAGGGCGGGGTCAGATAGACGGTCAGCAGCAGGGCCATCTGTCGGGCGGACAGGTCCGGGGCGTCCCGACGGACGCTTTCGACGATCGCTCCCCGCCACAGATCGAGCGCTTGCACGGCCTTCAGATCAATGCCCATTTTCCGCCCATAGTCGTTGCGGGAACGAAATTACCTGAGTGGACTCGCCGGGGCAATGGGCAAGACGCGTTGGGGTCAAGGCGCGAACAATTCGCTGATCGCCGCATAGACGGCGCGGAGCGTCATCGCCTCGCCGCCTTCCGGCCGGCCGGGGCGGGCGCTGGGGTTCCAGGCATAGAGGTCGAAATGCGCCCAGCGCGTCTCGGGCGAGACGAAGTCGGCCAGGAACAGGGCGGCGGTGATCGCGCCGGCGAAGGGGCTGTCACTGGCGTTGTTGATGTCGGCGATCTTGCTGTCGAGCATCTTCCGATAAGGCTTCCACAGCGGCATCCGCCACACGGGATCCTGCTGTTCGATGCCGGCCTTGGTCAGCGTCTCGGCCAGATCGTCATGACGGGAAAACAAGGCCGGCAGATCGGGGCCCAGCGCGGTGCGCGCCGCCCCTGTCAAGGTGGCGAAATCCAGCAGCAGATCGGGCTTCTCGGTCTCGGCCTCGGCCAGCGCGTCGCACAGGATCAGGCGTCCCTCGGCGTCGGTGTTGCCGATCTCGACGGTGAGGCCGGCCCGCGTCTTGATGATGTCGAGCGGGCGGAAGGCGTCGCCCGACACGGCGTTTTCCACCGCCGGGATCAAGAGGCGCAGCCGCACCGGCAGTTTGGCGTCCATGATGGCGTCGGCCAGGCCGAGGCTGACCGCGGCGCCGCCCATATCCTTCTTCATGATCTTCATGCCGGAGGCCGGCTTGAGATCGAGGCCGCCGCTGTCGAAACAGACGCCCTTGCCGACCAGGGTCAGCTTGGGATCGGTCGGGTTGCCCCAGCGCAGATCGATCAGGCGCGGCTGGCGGTGGGGTGCCGCGGCGCGCCCGACGGCGTGGATGGTCGGATAATTCTCCTCCAGCAGCGCGTCGCCGGCCACCACGCGGAAATCGGCGCCATGCTTCTGGGCGAGGCCGGCGGCGACATTGGCGAGTTCCTCCGGGCCTAGATCATTGGCCGGCGTGTTGACCAGGTCGCGCGCCAGTCCGATCGCCGAGACCAGGCGCAGCACGAGCTCGCGGTCCGCCGCCGCCGGCCAGGTCAAGCGCGGCCTGGTGGAATCGTCGGGCTGCTTGCTCAGGTAGCGACCGAACTGATAATGGGCCAGACCCCAGGCCAGAGCGGCGGCGTTGGCCTGGGCCGGGGGCAGGGCCGCGTCGATGCGCCAGGCGCCGGCCGGCAGCTTGGCCGCGAGATTGGCGAAGCTCCAGAAATCATCCCTGTCCCAGCCGAACAGCGCGCCCTCCAGCACGCCCTTATCGTCGGGCAGCAGGAGGACCGACCCGGGCTCGGCGGTGAAGCCGGATATGTCGACCCAACCCCGGCGCGCGGCGGACTGCGCCTCCCGCCACTTCTTGAAGGCGGTCTTGCCGAAGGCGAGGATCGGCAGGTCGGCGGTTCCGTCGGCGGCGAAATGGGGATCGAAGGTCATCGTTGCTCCGGGGGGGTAAACGAGGTAACAGCTTTCTCATCCTATTCGCTACGAGGCATCATGAACAATCTCGAGCTCGTTATCGGCACTAAGCGCTTCTCTTCCTGGTCCCTGCGTCCTTGGCTGGCGCTGAAACAGGCACAACTGCCGTTCACCGAGACGATCATCGAGCTGCGCCAGCCGGAAACCCCGGCCGAGATCGCCAAGCATTCGCCCTCGGGCAAGATCCCGGTTCTCAAGCATGGTTCGCTGCTGGTGTGGGATTCGCTGTCGATTTGCGAATATGTCGCCGAGTTGGCGTGCGCCCATTCGCTGTGGCCGGAAAGTCGCGGTGCGCGGGCGGTGGCGCGCTCGGTCTCGGCCGAGATGCATTCCGGCTTTCAGCCGCTGCGGCAAAATCTCGGGATGGATGCCGGGCACGATTTTCCCGATTTCACGCCGCCGGCCGAGGCTCAGGCCGATATCGAGCGTATCCAGTCGATCTGGCGCGATTGCCGCCGGCGTTTCGGCGCTACCGGTGATTTTCTGTTCGGGCGCTGGAGCATGGCCGACGCCATGTTCGCCCCCGTCGTGTTCCGCTTCGAGAGCTACCACATTGCCCAGGACGAGGTCTGCCAGGCCTATATGCAGGCGATGCTGGCGCTGCCCGGCATGCAGCAATGGCGGGTGGAGAGTTTGTAAGGGGAGCGCGGCGTCGATCAGCGCCGAAGCGGTATTCCGGGCGACCTGGGGAGATTGTCGAACTGGTTCGGCTAGCTCGCCAGGGCGTAACCCTTCCACCACCGTTTCCGGCAAAAGCACGATGGTGGGGATCAGGTCGACAGCCCGACGGGATCGCCTTGCGGCGAGCGAGATCTCATCTCGCGCTCTTCGTTGCGCCTCGTCGAAACGATTTTTGCCCAACAGCAAAAATCATTCCGCCGACGCGCCCGGGATGGGCGCCGTGACAGGACCAGCGGCGGAGCGAACTCCCTTAGAGGGCGCGCCAGTCGTGGCGGGAATGCCGCCTCAGCTCTTCTTCGGCCCGTAATAGGCCAGGAACATCGCCACGGCGGCTTCGATGTTGCGCTTGATCTCGGGTTGCGTCGGGTGCTGCTCGATATCGCAGAGGCAGCGGAATTGCAGGTCGCCTTTGACCAGGGCCAGGAATTGCCGGGCGGCGAGCCAGGGGTCGTCGACGGCGAGCAGGCCGGCATCGGTCCATTGGCGGAAGAATTCCGCCATCAGGCCGCCGATCACGATCTGGCCGCTCTGATACATCTCGCGCCCCAGCTCGGGGAAGGTGTTCAGCTCGCCGATCACCACGCGGAAGATGGTGAGCGAGGTCGGGTCGGTCACATGCTGCATGAATTGCGTGCCGATCTGGCACAGCATCTTCGAAATGTCGCGTTCGTCGGTGGTCGAGACGCTGGTCAGCGCGTCGTGCAGCCGTTGGCGCACCGTGCCGACCACCGCGCCGAACAGCTGTTCCTTATTTTCGAAATGGGCGTAAAGCGTCGATTTCGAGACGCCCGCATGCTTGGCCACCGCATCCATGCTGGTATTGCCATAGCCGGCATTCAAAAACAGCTCGCGGGCGGCGGACAGGATCTGGCCGACTTTGCCCTGCGGATCGGAAATGCGGTTGGGTTGGGTGGTTTGCATCAGGTTCATACTAAACTGTTCGGTTTTACCCTAGACAAAAGAGGCAAGCCGGTCTATCTAAATCGGCACCGGACTGAACTGTTCGGTACAGATTTCCCGGCGACACTTCATATAGGCGCCAAGCCAAGAAAAGGAAAGCAGCATGACGGCGAGCACTGACGCGGGCTCCGCGGCTCCGCGTAAGAGCAATCGGGTCCCCCAGATCGTTTTCGCGAGCGTGGTGGCTGCGCTGGTGATCGGCGGCGGCGCCTATTGGCTGGCGACCCGCGGCACCGAATCAACGGACGATGCCTATACGGATGGCCGTACCGCGACCATTTCGCCGAAGGTGGCGGGCTACGTCCGCTCGCTCAATATCAGCGACAATACCCGCGTCAAGGCGGGGCAGCTGCTGTTGGAAATCGACTCGCGCGACTATGTGACCGCCCATGCCAAGAGCCAGGCGACGCTGGATCTCGACAAGGCGCAGCTTGATAGCGCCCGCGTCCAACTGTCGATCGCCCAGGTCAGATATCCTGCCGAGCTGGCCTCCGCCCGCGCGTCCGTCGAATCTGCCCGCGCCGCCCTGGCCCGCGCTCATGCCGACCATGACCGTCTGCGCAAGGTCGATCCGCGCGCCACGACCCAGACGCAGATCGACGCTTCGACCGAAAGCGAACTCAATGCCCAGGCCCAGCTGGCCGACGCCCAGGCCAAGCAGCGCACCGCCGAGCTGGTGCAGGACAATATCGATGCCGCCCAGGCCCAGGTGAAGCAGCTGGAAGCCCAGGTCGCCGCCGCGCAGGCCGATCTCGAGCAAACCGACATCAATCTCGGCTACACGAAGCTGGTCGCGCCGTTCGACGGCTGGGTGACCAAGCGCAATGTGGAGCAGGGCTCCTATGTCCAGGTCGGCCAGTCGCTGTTCACCCTGGTCTCGCCCGACATGTGGGTCACCGCCAATTTCAAGGAAGCGCAGCTGGCCGAGATGCGTCCGGGCCAGAAGGTCGCGGTCGAAGTCGACGCCTTCCCGAACCTCAAGATCGAAGGCCATGTGGATAGTATCCAGATGGGGTCCGGCTCGCGCTTCACCGCCTTCCCGGCCGAGAACGCGACCGGCAATTACGTCAAGATCGTCCAGCGCGTGCCGGTCAAGATCGTGATCGACAAGGGCCTCGAGAAGGACCAGGCCCTGCCGCTGGGTCTATCCGTCGTGCCGACGGTGACAACGAAATGAGCAACGAATTTTCCAAATTCGTTGCAGGCCTGCGACTGCAGGCCCGCGCTGCCAACAGCGTCGATCACACAGGCAACATAGCTTGGCGCGGTAGCCAAGGGCGCCCTAGCGCCCGCCCGGCGCCTGAGGGGCGTATTAAATGAGCGAGGGTCCGGTAGAGTCGGCCGCTCCGGCCGGCGTCTCCTGGACGCCCAAGGCCAATCCATGGCTGATCGCCGTGGTGGTGACCTCGGCGGCGTTCATGGAGATTCTCGACACCACCGTTGTGAATGTCGCCCTGCCGCATATCGCCGGCTCGCTGTCGGCCGGCACGGATGAGGCGACCTGGGCGCTGACCTCCTATCTGGTCGCCAACGGCATCGTGCTGCCGATCTCGGGCTGGTTCTCGGGCGTGCTCGGCCGCAAGCGCTATTTCATGATCTGCATCATGATGTTCACCATCTGCTCGCTGTTGTGCGGTCTCGCCACCAGCCTGCCGCAGCTGGTGATCTTCCGAATTCTGCAGGGGTTCTTCGGCGGCGGCCTGCAACCCAGCCAGCAGTCGATCATCCTCGACACCTTCCCGCCGGCCAAGCGGGGTGCCGCGTTCTCGGTGACCGCGGTCGCCACCATCGTCGCCCCTGTGCTGGGGCCGACCTTGGGCGGCCTGATCACCGACAGCTACAGCTGGCGGTGGATCTTCTTCATCAATGTGCCGTTCGGCATCCTGGCCTGGCTTGCCGTGATGCGCCTGGTCGAGGATCCGCCGTGGGCCCAGGCCAAGGGGCTGCGCCAGAACGGCAAGATCCAGGTCGACTATATCGGCCTCAGCCTGATCTCGCTGGGTCTGGGCTGCCTGGAGCTTTGCATGGATCGCGGCGAGCAGGAGGGCTGGCTGGGATCCCCCTTCATCCGCACCTTCGGCGCCATCGCGGTGGTGGGGATCGTCGGCGCGGTCTGCTGGTTGCTGACGACCGAAAAGCCGATCGTCAATCTGCGGGTGCTGAAGAACCGTACCTTCGCCACCGGCACCTTCATGATCTTCGTGCTCGGCGCGGTGCTCTATTCCAGCTCGGTGCTGCTGCCCCAGCTGGCGCAGCAGACGCTGGGTTACACGGCGGTCTTATCGGGCCTGCTGCTGTCGCCGGGCGGCTTGGTGATGATCTGCCTGATCCCGATCGTCAGCCGGCTTCTGCCCAAGGTGCAGACCCGGCTGCTGATCGCCATCGGCTTCGTGCTGCTGGCCGCCGCGCTCTATCAGGGGCATCGTTTGCTGAACGCGCAGATCTCCTTCACCAATCTGATGATGCTGCGCATTTATCAGATGATCGGGCTGTCGCTGCTGTTCGTGCCGATCAGCATGCTGACCTTCTCTAGTCTGCGCCCGGACCAGAACCGGGACGCTTCCTCGCTCTATACGATGTTCCGCAACATCGCCGGCTCGATCGGCATCGCGGTCTCGACTTCGGCCATCACCGAGTTGAGCCAGGTGCATCAGGCCTACATGTCGCAGAATCTGTCCGACACGAGCCAGCCCTATGTCGACGCGATGGCGCGCAATAGCGCTGCCCTTATTTCCCAGGGCGTCGCCTCGACCAACCTCACCGGCGTCTCCAACGGGCTGATGCTGCATACCTTGAACGTCCAGGCGGCGGTATCCGCCTATGCCGACGTCTTCACCTATTGCGCGGTGTTCGCCCTCATGGCCATGCCGCTGGCTTTCCTCTTTCCGCCGACCAAGGCGGGCGGCAAGGGCCGCCCCGGAGCAGCGAAATGATCAAGTTCCCCCGTCACACTTCCCGCATGATCGGGGCCTCGGTCCTGGCGCTGGCGCTCGCCGCCTGCACCGTCGGGCCCGACTATCAGGCGCCGGCGCCGGAGACCCGCGCCGGCTGGCAGGGCCAGCAGCAGGCCGCCGATTTCGCCCAGATCCAGCAATGGTGGGCGGCGTTCCATGATGCCGAACTCGACGGTCTGGTGAGCCGCGCCGTGGCCGGCAATCTCGACGTCAAGATGGCCGAGCAGCGCATCCTCGAGGCGCGCGCCCAGAAGTCGGTCGCCGAGGCCGGCTATTATCCGACCGTCTCGGCCTCCGGCGGGGCGACCCGCGTGCATGTGCCGAAGGATGCGTTCACGGTACCGGGCGGCAACACGATGAATTTCCTGGATGCCGACGCTTCGCTGTCGTGGGAAATCGATCTGTTCGGCAAGACCAAGCGCACCGTCGAGGCGGCTGATGCCAGCCTGGGCGCCAGCATCGAGGACCGCCGCGGCGCCCTGGTGACGCTGCTGGGCGAGCTCGGCAATGATTATACGGCGCTGCGCGCGGCTCAGTTGCGGCTCGAGATCGCCAAACGCAATGTCGATGCCGAGAAGGAAACGCTCGATCTGACCCGCTCCAAATTCGACGCCCATCTCGGCTCGGAGCTGGACGTCGCCCAGTCTGAGGCGCAGCTCGCCAATGTGCGTGCCGTGATCCCGCAGCTGGAGACCATCGTCGCCCAGCAGGGCAACGCCATAGCCGTGCTGCTCGGCGAGGAGCCTGGCGCCCTGGCCGCTGAATTGTCGCAATCCGGCGCGTTGCCGCCGGCGCCTCCGGTTCTTCCGGCCGCGATGCCGTCCGATGTGGTGCGCAACCGCCCGGATATCCGCGCGGCGGAACGTCAGCTGGCGGCGGCGAATGCCCAGATCGGTGTCGCCGACGCGGCCCGTTATCCCAGCCTGACCCTGTCTCCCCAGGCCGCTTTGGCTGGCGGCACGCTCCACCAGATGTTCAGTGCCGCCGGCCTGGCGTGGGTGGCGGCCGCCAGCGTCAAGCAGCCGATCTTCGAGGGCGGCAAACTGGACGCCAATGTCCGGTCCGCCGAGGCTTCCGCCGAAGAGGCCCGTCTCTCTTACAAGAAGACGGTGCTGACCGCCTTCCGCGAGGTCGAGGATTCTCTGGTCGCCTATGAAGCCGAGCAGCGCCGCCACAAGGAGCTGATCCTGGCCCGCGATGCCAGCCGCCGCGCCCTGGACCGGGCCAGCGAGCTCTACAAGGCCGGCCTGGGCGACTTCATCAATGTGCTGGATGGGGAACGCAATCTCTACACGGCCGAGGACGCGCTGGCGCAGAGCGACCAGACGCTGACCCAGACGACGGTGACCCTCTACAAGGCGCTCGGCGCCGGCTGGCAAGCCGGCGAACAACCCGCCGCCAGCTGACGAAAGACGAGGAGGAAGAGGGTATGAGCGATAAAACGAGCCAGGCCTTCTTCTTCCTCTCCCTTTTGCGGGCGATGGTGTCGGAGTGGTTGCTGCATCATTGAGGGCGAAGCCGCATCTGTGGCTAATTGGGCCTTCGAGCTGATTCGACTTGCGTCCAGAAGACCGAGTAGGACAATGCCCCACCGCAAAAAAGCAGGGGCGATGCAATGATTTCCCAGATCCGGCGCCTAACCGCAGTCGCCCTCTTCCTCCTCGCCTCGGCCGCCCTTGCCGGGCCGTCTTGCACCCTGATCGCAGACGCCGAGACCGGCGCGGTGCTGCATCGGGAAGGCCCCTGCGACCAGCGCAACAGCCCCGCCTCGACCTTCAAGGTGGCGTTGGCGCTGGCCGGCTATCAGTCGGGCGTGCTGCTCGACGGCCATACGCCGCTCTGGCCTTATCGCGCTCACTACAAATCCTGGGATGCCGACTGGAAGAAGAAGCCGACCGATCCGACTTCCTGGCTGAAGGATTCGGTCGTCTGGTATTCGCGCCTTCTGGTGCAGCATATGGGCCGCGGCCGGTTGCAGGCGTCGGTCGACAGCTTCGACTACGGCAATCGCGACATTTCCGGCACGCCCGGTTTCAAGGAGGAGCTGCCCGAGCCGGTCTGGGTCGACAGCAGCCTGCAGATCTCCCCCGAGGAGCAGGTCGCCTTTCTGCGCAAGATCGTCAACCGCCAGCTGCCGCTGATCTCGCCCCAGACCTATGACAAGGTGGCTGCCGTGATGCCCGACTTCGCGAGCGGCGGCTGGGCGGTGCGCGGCAAGACCGGCAGCGGGTTTCAGCCCGGCGTCGGCAAGGCGAGGAAGCAATATGGCTGGTTCGTCGGCTGGGCCACCAAGGACAAGCGCACCATCGTCTTCGCGCGCCTGGACAAGGACGACGCGAAGCGCGACGACGTCGCCGGGATCAGGGTGCGCGACGCGTTTCTCGCCGCGCTCCCCTCTCTCGTCAGAAAAGCGCCGAATCCAGCGTCATCACCGTCTTCGACCCCTCGGTGACAGTCCGGGCCAGCGCCAGCGCTTCCGGCAGGACGTGCAGCGCGTAATGCTGCGCGGTGGCTAGTTTGGCGGTGTAGAAGTCGCGGTCAGCCGAGCCGTCCTTCAGCTTGGCGGCGGCGATCTCGGCGGCGCGGGCCATCTGATGGCCGCCTAGGACCGTGCCGAGCAGCATCAGCAGTGGAACCGAGCCGGCGGCCGGCAGGCGGGCATCCTCTGCGGCGGCGCCCAGGGTCCAGTCCAACGCTTCCAGCGCCTTGCCCTGGGCCTCTTCCATCGCGCGGCCGATCAGGGCCAGCTCGGGCTGAGACGAGCCCTTGAGCCTGACGGCCAGCGTCTTGACCTCCGCAAGCACCGTCTTGGCCACCGTGCCCTGGTCGCGGAGCTTGCGGTTGATCAGATCATTGGCCTGGATGGCGGTGGTGCCCTCATAGATCGCGGTGATGCGCACGTCGCGATAATGCTGGGCGGCGCCGGTCTCCTCGATGAAGCCCATGCCGCCATGCACCTGCACGCCGGCCGAGGCGACCTGGATGCCGCTCTCGGTGCACCAGCCCTTGACGATCGGATTGAGGAAGTCGGCCAGCAGCTGACCCTGCTTCCTCTGCTCGTCGCTGCCATGTTCGGCGTGGTCGAGCGCCGCGGCCTCGATATAGGCCAAGGCGCGCATCGCCTCGGTGCGGGCCCTCATGGTGAACAGCAGGCGGCGCACATCGGGATGGTCGATGATCGGGCCGCGTTCACTCTTGCCAATGGCTTTGCCCTGCACGCGCTCGCGGGCATAGCTCAGCGCCTGCTGATAGGCGCGTTCGGCCAGGGCCACGCCCTGCAGCCCGACATTGAGGCGGGCATTGTTCATCATGATGAACATGAATTCGAGGCCGCGGCCTTCCTCGCCGACCAGATAGCCGATGGCGCCGTCCGTGTCGCCGAACGACATCACCGCGGTCGGGCTGGCATGGATGCCCAGTTTGTGCTCGAGCGAGACGGCGCGCAGATCGTTGCGCTGGCCGAGAGAACCATCCTCATTGACCAGGAATTTGGGGACGATGAACAGCGAGATGCCCTTCACCCCGGGCGGCGCGTCGGGCGTGCGCGCCAGCACCATATGGATGATGTTGGGCGTCATCTCGTGATCGCCATAGGTGATGAAGATCTTCTGGCCGGAAACGCGGTAATGGTCGCCCTGCTTCACCGCCTTGGTGCGGATGGCGGCGAGGTCGGAGCCGGCGCCGGCCTCGGTCAGCACCATGGTGCCGGCCCATTCGCCCGAGATCAGCTTGGGCAGATAGGTCGCCTTCTGCTGCTCCGAGCCGCAGGAGATGATGGCGTGGGTGGCGCCTTGGGTCAGGATGGTGGACAGGGCGAAGGCGGTGTTGGCCGAGGCCCACAATTCCGAGGTCGCCGCATTGACCAGCCAGGGCAGGCCCATGCCGCCATGCTCCGCGGGGAAAGGCAGGCCCATCCAATTTCCCTCGACCAGCGTGTCGTAAGCGTTTTGCCAGCCATCGGCGACGCGCACCTTGCCGTTCTCGATCTTGGCGCCCTGCTTGTCGCCCGGATGGTTGAGCGGCGCGATCACGTCCTCGGCGATCTTGCTGGCTTCGGCCAGCACGGTCGAGACCAGGTCCGGGCTGTAATCTTCGCCGAGCAGCGCCAGGATGGGGCCCAGCCCCGCCAGCTCGGTGAAGACGAATTCAATATCGCGCAGGGGCGCAGCGAAACCGGCCATCTGACCTTTACTCCCTAAACCATTTATCCAGAGGGTAAGGGAGCGGCGGGTAATGGTCTATGCTGTCATCCATCAAAATTTATGACATGAATTGCCATTATGCAGATCGCCGGCGTCTCACCCCATTTCGTCGAAGCCTTGCTGGAAGGCGCCCTGGGCAAGGGCGTCGATGTCGCGCCGCTTCTGGCCGTCAGCGGCGTGGCGCGCGGGGCCGGGCGGGTGCCGATCCAGGCCTATGCCGCCCTGATGAAGCTGCTGGCCCAGACCCTCGACGACGAATTCTTCGGCCATGATTCGCACCGAATGAAGCCGGGCAGCTTCGCCATGCTGGGCCATGCGGTGATTGGGTGCCGCACGCTGCGGCGCGCCTTGGCCCGGGCGGTGCGATTTTACAATCTGCTGCTCGACGACACCGCCGGGACGGTGGTCGAGGCGGGGGGATTGCTGAGGGTCGAGTTCCGTTCGGTGCGGCCGGTGCCCCTGTTCGCCCATGAAAATCCGATGATCTTCCTGCATCGCCTGGCCTGCTGGCTGGTCAATCGCCGGCTGCCGCTGGCGGAGCTCGGTTTCGCTTTTCCGCGCCCCGAACGGGCGGCGGAATATCGTGTGGTGTTCGGCTCGGACGCTCTGTTCGGGCAGGAGATCTCCTTCCTGGCGATCGATGCCCGCCTCGGCGCGCTCCCCCTGATGCGCGACGAGGCGGCGCTGAAGGAATTCCTCGCCTTGGCCCCGGAAAATCTGTTCGTGCGCTATCGGCCCAGCCACGGCACCGCTCATCGGGTGCGGCTGCAGCTGGCCGCGATGAAATTGCCCGATTGGCCGGATTTCGCGGCCCTTGCCAGCTCGCTCGGCATGTCGGCCTCGACCCTGCATCGCCGGCTTGCCGACGAAGATGCCAATTTCCAGATGATCAAGGATCAGATCCGCCGCGAGCGCGCACAGGTCTTGCTGCGCCAGGGGGATTTGAGTGTTATGGCGATCGCCGAGGAGCTGGGCTTCGCGGAGCCCAGCGCCTTCCACCGCGCTTTCCGTAAATGGACGGGACGCGCACCCGGTCAATTCCGTAAAGAAAACCTGATGGGAGAATGATGATGGAGGAAGTGGTGATCGTTGCCGGTGTGCGCACCGCGGTCGGCGATTTCGGCGGCAGTCTTAAGGACATTCCGCCGACCGAACTGGGCGCGAAGGTGATCGCCGAGGCCGTCAAGCGGGCCGGCATCGAGCCCGGCGAGGTCGGTCATGTGGTGATGGGCAATGTGATCCAGACCGAGCCCAAGGACATGTATCTGGCCCGCATTTCCGCCGTCGGCGCCGGTATTCCCGTCGAGGTTCCCGCCCTCACCGTCAACCGTCTGTGCGGCTCCGGGCTGCAGGCGGTGGTGTCGGCGGTGCAGATTTTGGCGCTGGGCGACTGTCAGGTCGCGGTGGCCGGCGGCGCCGAGAGCATGAGCCGCTCGGGCTACATGATGCCGTCGGCGCGCTGGGGCACCAAGATGGGCGACGCGCCGGTGGTCGACATGATGCTGGGCGCGCTTAATGATCCCTTCGGCAACGGCCATATGGGCATCACGGCCGAGAATGTCGCTGCTTCGCACGGCATAGGCCGCGAGGCGCAGGACGCCTTCGCCGCCGAAAGCCATCGCCGTGCCGCGGAAGCCATCGAGCAGGGCCGTTTCAAGGGCCAGATCCTGCCGATCGACATCCAGGTCAAGCGCGAGACCGTCTCCTTCGCCACCGACGAGCATGTGCGCAAGAGCGTCACCGCCGAGAGTCTGGGGTCTTTGCGTCCCGCCTTCAAGAAGGACGGCACCGTGACGGCGGGCAATGCGTCGGGTCTGAATGACGGCGCCGCCGCCTTGGTGCTGATGACGGCGGCCGAAGCGGCCCGCCGCGGCATCGAGCCGCTGGCCCGCGTCACGGCTTACGCCCATGCCGGCGTCGATCCCTCGGTGATGGGGCTCGGGCCCGTGCCGGCGGTGCAGAAGCTGCTGGCCAAGAGCGGTCTCTCCGTCGAGGATTTCGACGTGATCGAAAGCAACGAGGCCTTTGCCGCCCAGGCCTGCGCCGTCAGCCAGGATCTCGGGCTGCCGTCCAGCAAGGTCAATCCGAATGGCGGCGCGGTGGCGCTGGGCCATCCGGTCGGGGCGACGGGGGCGATCATCCTAGTGAAGTTGATCTACGAGCTGAAGCGGACCGGCGGCAAGCACGGCCTGGCCACGCTGTGCATCGGCGGCGGGCAGGGGATTGCGATGGCGATCGAGGCTTTATAGGCCGAGGCGCCCCGGGTGCTGAGGCGGCAGTAATCATCGCCCTATCGGGCGCCGTGGTGGGATCGTATTGCGTCATCTCAACCGCTCGAGATGACGTGACACCCTAACCACGCAATGCGATCCCGCCACGGCGCAACGGGGAGCGCGAGGGGTCGATCCCTCGCCGGTAGCCGCGTCCGCGGCGGTATGAGTCTTTAATCTGTTCCAAGAAGTTGTTGTCCGCGCACGGCGCGTAACGGCGAGGGAACTATCCCTCGCGCTCCCAGTTGCGCCGACGCGCCCTGAGATTAGGGCACGGCGCGGATTGGCGCTGTGCCGCCCCTTATCAAGCAGTAGCCGCTTTCGCGATGGCGTCGGCGTGGATGGCAGCACAATCGACGATCGGAAAAGCCACCTCTAA
>Ga0302314_10002309_pt1 | contig 35408 bp, 23 predicted proteins | sample III_Palsa_N2_3_FD_200533 | JGI IMG/M metagenome (GOLD analysis project Ga0302314, IMG submission 200533) | Peat permafrost microbial communities from Stordalen Mire near Abisko, Sweden - III_Palsa_N2_3 | ecosystem: Environmental > Terrestrial > Soil > Palsa > Peat permafrost | place: Sweden...
CGTAGGGGTTGGGGACGAAGCGTTCGGCGGTGAGTTCGGGGCGGCCGAGGTAGCCGCGGGCGACGCCGTCGCCGGCGACGTGGATCTCGCCGGGGACCCCGATCGGGACCAGGTTCCCGTTCCCGTCCAGCAGGAGCAGGGCGAGGTCGGCCAGCGGGACGCCGATCCGGCTGGGCGCCTGTGCGGCGGCGTCGGCCTGCGAGACCGCGTAGAAGCTGGAGTGCACCGTCGTCTCGGTGATCCCGTACATGTTGACGAGTACGGGCGAGTGGTCGGGGTGCCGTGCGTACCAGGGCTCCAGTCGGCCGAGGTCGAGCGCCTCGCCGCCGAAGACCACCCAGCGCAGCGCGAGCCGGTCCCCGATCTGCGGGTTCTCCTGGTCGGCCTGCATCAGCTGGTAGAAGGCCGAGGGGGTCTGGTTCAGCACCGTCACCTGCTCGTCGGCCAGCAGGGCCAGGAAGTCCTCGGGTGAGCGGGTCACCGCCTGCGGGACCACCACCAGCCGCCCGCCGTGGACCAGCGGCCCGAACAGTTCCCAGACGGAGAAGTCGAACGCGTAGGAGTGGAAGAGCGACCACACGTCCTCGGGGCCGAAGCCGTACCAGTGCTGGGTGGAGTCGTAGAGGCGGACGACGTTGCGGTGGGACAGGACGACGCCCTTGGGGCGCCCGGTGGACCCGGAGGTGTAGATCACGTAGATCGTGTCGTCCGGGTGGGACAGCGGCACCGGGTTGTCCGCGGGACCGTCCGCGAGCAACCGCGCGTCCCGGTCGAGCAGCACCAGGTCGCCGGAGTAGACCTCGGCCAGGGCCGGGGCCAGCTCCGAGGTGCTGACCAGGACCCGCGCGCCCGCGTCGGCCAGGATGTAGCCCATCCGGTCCGCGGGGCTGGACGGGTCCAGCGGCAGGTAGCCGGCGCCCGACTTCAGCACGCCGAGCAGGGTGGGGACCAGGTCGGCGGAGCGTTCCAGGTTCACCCCGACCAGGGACTCGGGTCCCACACCCAGCCCGCGCAGGTGGTGCGCCAGTCGGTTGGCGCGGGCGTTGACCTCGGCGTAGGTCAAGGACAGGTCCCCGGTGGTCACCGCCACCGCGTCCGGCGTCTCGGCCACCCGGGCCTCGAAGAGCTGGTGCACGCACCGGTCCACCGGCAGGAGGCGCTCGGCGCGCTTGGTGACCAGCGCGTACTCGGCGGCGTCCAGGATCTTCAGCCGCGAGACGGGGAGGGTCGGGTCCGTGGTCGCGCCGTCGAGGATCGCGACCAGGTGCTGGGACATGCGCTCGACCGTCGCGTGGTCGAACAGCGAGGTGGCGTAGTTGAGCCGGCCGGTGAAGGAGCCGTCGGTACCGTCCTCCACCTGCAGCGCCAGGTCGAACTTGGCGATGTCGTCGATCCGCGGGAACGACTCGATCGTCAGGCCGGGGAGCGCACCGCCGCCGACGCGGCTCTCGTGCATGGTGAAGGCCACCTGGTGCAGCGGTGTGCGGGACATGTCCCGCTCCGGCTGGAGCTTGTCGACCAGGCGACCGAAGGGCACCTCCTGGTGGTCGAAGGCGTTCAGCACCGTGGTGCGGGCCCGGCCGAGCAGGGTGGAGAAGTCCGGGTCGCCGCTCCACCGGGCGCGCAGCACCAGGGTGTTGATGCCGTAGCCGATGAGCTGCTGCATCTCGGGGTGGTTCCGGCCCGACACCACGCTGCCCACGGAGACGTCCGACTGACCGGTGTGCCGGGCGATCAGCACGTGGAAGGCGGTGAGCAGGACGGCGAACGGGGTGGTGTCATGGCGCTGGGCCAGCTCCCTGACCTTCCGGGCCAGGGTGTCAGGGAACTCGAACTCGACGTTGGCCCCCGCGTAGGAGCGGATGGCTGGGCGCGGACGGTCGGTGGGCAGCTCTGTCGGCAGGGCATCCGCCAGCTCGCGCTGCCAGTAGTCGAGCTGCCGCTCCAGGACCGGTCCCGACAACTGCTCGCGCTGCCAGACCGCGTAGTCGGCGTACTGCACGGTGAGGGGCAGCAGCGGGGACGGCAGGCCCTGGGTCAGGGCGCCGTAGAGCCGGCTCACCTCGGCGAGGAAGATCTGGCTGGACCAGGCGTCGAAGGCGATGTGGTGGAAGACCACGACCAGGACGTGGTGGTTCTCGGCCAGTCGCAGCAGCTTGGCCCGGACGGGCCATTCGACGGCGAGGTCGAAGGGGGTCGTCGCCTCCCGGTCGACGAGCTCCCCGGCCCGCCGTTCCCGCTCGTCGGCCGGCTCGCCCGACAGGTCGAGCACCGGCAGCGTGAGCTCCACCGGGGCGTCGATGACCTGCACCGGTTCCGCGCCCCGCATCGCATAGCGGGTCCGCAGGATCTCGTGCCTGGCGTTGACCTCGGACCAGGCGCGGTTCATCGCGTCCAGGTCGAGGGCGCCGGTCAGCCGGAGTGCGAGCGGAACCAGGTACTCGGTGCCCTCCGGGTCCAGGCGGTTGAGGAACCACATCTGCTGCTGTCCGTAGGAGAGCGGCAGCAGTCCGGTGCGGTCCGCCCGCTCGATCGCCGCGCGGCGCTTGCCGCGCCGACCGGCCAGTCGGCTCCGCAGCAGGTCCTCGCGGAGGGCCTTGGCGTTCGTCGAGCTCGGCTCGGTCGCCTGCATGGTCATCGGGTGTACTCCTCAAGCAGCTCAGAGTCGGGCATCTGGTCGATCTCGGCGCGGATCTGGGCCTCGACGGCCGCGGCCATCCCGGCCACGGTGGGGTCCTCGAACACGGTGCGCACCGGCAGGGCGACGTCGAACTCGGACTGGATCGAAGCGATCAGACGGATCGCCAGGATCGAGTTGCCGCCGTTCCTGAAGAAGTTGTCGTGGATGTCGAAGGGGGTGCCGAGGAGCTCGTCCAGGATCGCGGCGATGCGTTCCTCGACGATGTCGCGCGGCCCCTCGTACTCCTCGTTCCGGTCGGCGTCCGGCGCGGGCAGGGCGGCCCGGTCGAGCTTTCCGTTGGCGTTGAGCGGTACCGCTGCCAGCTCGGTGAAGCTCGACGGGACCAGGTAGTCGGGCAGGTGCTCCGCGCAGTGCGCCGCGAGCTCGGAGGAGGTGAGGGCCCTTCCGCCGACCGACACGAAGTACCCGGCCAACCGGACGTCGCCCGGTGCCTCGACGCGCGCGACGACCACGGCGTCCCGGATGCCCGGGTAGGTCGCCAGCACGGCCTGGGCCTCGCCCGGCTCCACCCGGTACCCGCGGATCTTCACCTGGTGGTCGGTCCGGCCGAGGAACTCCACGGTCCCGCCGGTGGTCCACCGCACCAGGTCCCCGGTGCGGTAGAGGCGGCCGCCGGGAGTGCCGAACGGGTCGGGAACGAACCGCTCGGCGGTCAGCCCCGGACGGTTCGCGTAGCCGCGGGCCACTCCGGCGCCGCCCACGTACAGTTCGCCGACGGCTCCGGTCGGGACCGGCTGCGCCGCCCCGTCCAGGACGTACATGGTCATGTTCGGCAGGGGGCGTCCGATCGGCACGACCTCGGCCGTCCCGTCCGCTGCCACGGGGTGGACACAGGCGCCGACTGAGGTCTCGGTGGGCCCGTACTCGTTGACCAGCCGCCCGTCGCCGAGCCACCCGGCCCACTGCCGGGCCAGGGTGCCGGGCAGCGCCTCACCGGCGACCACCAGCACGCCCGCCAGGCTCGCGGCCTGCTCGGGGGACAGCTGCCGGGTCAGGATGTCCAGGTGTCCGGGGGTCAGCTTCAGGAAGCTGAACGGTCCCTGCGCGGCCAGGGTCGCGCCGAGCTCGGTCAGGTCCAGGTCGTGCGGCAGGACCGTCACCCGCTGCCCGGCGAGCAGCGGCGCCCACAGGTTGGGCATGGTCAGGTCGAACGCGACGGAGGAGAAGAGGGCGCTGCCTCCGCTCCCGCGGGAGACGAGGTGGTCCACTGCCCACTGGAGGTGGTTCGCCAGGCCGCGGTGCGGCACCGCCACGCCCTTGGGGATTCCGGTGGAGCCGGAGGTGTAGATCACGTACGCCAGGCGGTCCGGGTCCGGCGCGACGTCGGGCGCGGTACTCGGACGCGCCGTGAGCAGCGCGGCGTCGGCGTCGACCCGGACCAGCTGCCCGTAGAAGCCCTCGGCGAACCGGTCCGCGTAGGCGGCGGACGTCACCACCACCGGTGCCTCGGCGTCGACCGCCATGGCCTGGACCCGCTCGGCCGGCCAGGTCGGGTCCATGGGCACGTACGCGCCGCCGGCCTTCCATACCGCGAGCAGGGTGGCGATCAGGTCTGCTCCCCGGTCCAGCAGCACCCCGACCGTGGTCTCCGGGCCGACGCCCAGCGACCGGAGGTGGTGGGCCGTCCGGTTGGCCCGCGCGTCCAGCTCCGCGTAGCCGACCTCGATGCCGTCGGCCGCCACGGCCACGGCGTCCGGCGTCCTGGCCGCCTGGGCCAGGAACAGCTCGGGAACGGTGCGCTCCACCGGCGTGTCGGGTGCGGTGGCCCAGTTGCTGAGCAGGTCGTGCCGCTCCTCGGCCGACAGCAGGTCGGCGGCGTCGAGCCGGAGGTGGGGATCGGCGGCGATCGCGCCCAGCAGCCGCTGGAAGTGCTCCACCAGCCGTTCGGCCGTGGCCGGCTCGAACAGTGCGGTGGCGTATTCGAGGCTGCCCGCCATCGTCCCGTCGGGCTGACGGCGCAGGTACAGCGTCAGGTCGGTGTGGGCGAGGTTCCAGACCTCCTGGAGGGTGGCCAGCTCTTCCGGCCGGCTCCCCGCGTCGTTGAACGACTCGTCGTGCAGGTCGAAGGCGACCTGGTAGATGGGGGTCCGGGACAGGTCGCGCTCGGGTGTCACCGAGTCCACCAGCACCTCGAACGGCAGGTTCTGGTGCGCGAACGCGTCGTGGCACACCTCCCTGACCCGCTCCAGGGCCTGGACGAAGGACATCCCGCCGTCCAGGTCGCACCGCAGCACCAGGCTGTTGAGGAAGAAGCCGACCACGCCCTCGATCTCGGGCCGGTCGCGTCCGGCCACCGGGGTGCCCACCGGGATGTCCCACTGGCCGCTGTGCCGGGCCAGCAGGGTGGTGAGGGCGGTGAGCAGGCTCGCGAACGGGGTGGTGCGGTACTGCTTGCCGAGGTCCGCGAACGCCGTGGCGACGGGGGCGGGCACGGTGAAGTGGACGACGGAGCCGCGTCCGTCGCGGATCGCCGCGCGCGGCCGGTCGGTCGGCAGCTGGAGCGGGACGTATCCGTCCAGGACCGTGGTCCAGTGCCGGAGTTCCTCCTCCAGCACCTTCTCGGTGAGCTCGTTGCGCTGCCAGACCGCGTAGTCCGCGTACTGCAGTTCCAGCGGCGGCAGGTCGGCGGCGCGCCCCTCCCGGTAGGCGGCGAGGAGCTGGTGGAACTCGCGCTCCAGCAGCGCCGACGACCAGCCGTCGGTGGTGATGTGGTGCATCGCGACGGTGAGTACCGGGTCCTCGCCGGGGACCCGGGCCAGCACGGCCCGTACCAGCGGGCCGTGCTCCAGGTCGAAGCCCCGGCCGAAGAGGCCGTTGACGATGCCGGCGATCTCCTCGCGGGTGGTCTCCACCTCGCTCAGCTCCACCGGGGCGGGCGCGTCGATGTACTGCATGGACTCCAGGTCGACCACGGTGTACCTGGTGCGGAGTGCCTCGTGCCGCTCCACCAGCGCGTCGAGGGCCCGCTGCACCGACTGGGCCGGAGTGCCGCCGGGGACCCGCAGGAACATCGCGGCCACCCACTCCGAGCTGCCCGGGTTCATCCGGTCGAGGAACCACAGCCGGCGCTGTCCGAAGGAGAGCGGCAGCAGGCTGCCGTCCCGGGGGACCGGGCGGATGGCCGAGGAGGCGTCGGCCGCCTCCGGAGTGAAGAGCTCGGGTGCGAGGAGCAGGGCCTGCTTGGCCACGGTGGTCGCGGAATACAGGCCGCGCAGCTTGATCTGCCGGCCGGAGGCGGTCCGCAGCAGGTTCGCCAACCGGGTCAGCTGCAGGGAGTTCCCGCCGCGCCGGAAGAAGTCGTCGTGCCGACCGACGTCCTCGATCTTGAGCAGGGTCCGCCAGGCCTCGGCGACCAGTTCCTCGGCGGCGTTGGCCGGCGCCTCGGAGCCGGGGCCGACCGCGAGCTCGGGAGCGGGCAGCGCGGACCGGTCGACCTTGCCGTTGGGGGTCAGCGCGAACACGTTGTGCCGGATGAACACGGCGGGAATGTGGGTGACCGGAAGCCGGTCCGAGAGGAATCCGCGGAGCTCGTCGACGACCTCGGCGGTCTCCGTCCGGACGTAGGCCGCGAGGTGCTTCGCGCCGTCGGCGCCGACGAACGCGGTGACCACGGCACTCAGCACCCCGGGGTGCGCGGCGAGCGCGTTCTCCACCTCGCCCGGTTCGATCCGGACGCCGTTGATCTTCACCTGCTGGTCGACCCGGCCGAGGTACTCCAGCACACCGTCCTCGCGCCACCGGACCTGGTCGCCCGTCCGGTAGAGCCGGGAGCCGTCCTTGGCGAACGGGTCGGGAACGAAGCGCTCCGCGGTGAGGGCGGGATTGCCCAGGTAGCCGCGGGCGACGCCCACCCCTCCCGCGTACAGCTCGCCCGGCACGCCGACGGCGACCGGGGCCCCGCCGGAGTCGGCCACGAGCACCCGCATGCCGTCGATGGGCCGACCGATCGGCACCGGGCCCGCGGTCCGGGTCGGGTCGAAGCGGTGGGCGGTCACGTCGATCGAGCATTCGGTCGGACCGTAGGTGTTCCAGATCACGAGGTCGGGAGAGCCCTCGCCGCCGACCCTGCGCAGCACCCGGGCGGCCAGTTCGGCCTGCAGCGGTTCGCCGGCCGAGAACAGCAGCCGCAGCGAGGCGCACTGCTCCAGTCCGGGTTCCTCGGTGAGCAGTCGGAGCACGGACGGCACCACCTGCAGCACCGTGATCCGGTGCTCGGCGACCGAGCGCAGCAGCGCGGCGGGGTCGCGCTCGGCGCCGACCGGAGCGGTGACCACGGTGGCCCCGCACATCAACGGCGCGAACACCTCCCAGCAGTGGGCGTCGAAGGTGACCGTGGTCTTCAGCAGCACCCGGTCCCCGGCCGAGAGGCCGGGCCGCTCGATCGTCCAGCGGAGCCGGTTGGCTATGCCCGCGTGGCTGACGACCACGCCCTTGGGCTCGCCGGTCGATCCGGAGGTGAAGACGACGTACGCGATGTCGTGCGGATCCACCACCACGTCCGGGGCCTGGACCGCGGAGTCCGGCGAACGGTCCGTCAGCGGGTCCAGCAGGTCGGGGAGCACGACCGGTCGGGCGTCCGAGTCGACCAGTGCCGCGGCCGACGCCGGATCGGTGAGGACCAGTTCGACGCCGGCGGTCCTGAGCATCGAGGCGGCGCGGCGCGGCGGCTGGTCGGGATCGATCGGCAGGTACCCGGCCCCGGCCTTCCACACCGCCAGCAGGCTGGTGACCAGGTCGGCGGAGCGGCTCAGGCACACTCCGACGACCGCTCCGGGGCCGACCCCGAGGCCGCGCAGCGCATGCGCCAACCTGTTGGCACGGATGTCGAGTTCGGCGTAGCTGAGCTCGTGTCGACCGTCGACGACGGCTACCGCGTCCGGGGTTGACGCCACCTGGCGTGCGACGAGTTCGGGGACAAACATATGTCCGTGCTCCTTCGGTGATCAGTCGGACATGGCGACGAGAACGCGTCGCGCTCCGGTGAACGGGCGGCGGCCGTGGCCGACCAGGACGTTGTCGATGAGGAGGAGGTCTCCTGCGTTCCAGTCGACGTCGACCGCGGTGTCCAGGCCTCGGTCGCGTATCTGCAGGACGTAGGAGTCGGGGATGGGCGAGCCGTCGGCGAAAGTGACCGACTGCGGCAGGTCCTCCGCCGGCATGATGCCGGCCAGGGCGGCCGCGGTGTCGTCGCCCAGTGCGGCCGGGTGCCACTGGTCGGCCTGGTTGAACCACACCTCGTCCCCGGTGACCGGGTGCCGGGTGAGGGCCGGACGCTGCTGGACGATGCGCAGCCCGCCGTCCCGCCGCCACTCCCAGGTCGCGGCGGAACCGGCGAGGAACTCCTCGACCCGCTCCCGGTCCGCGGTCTCGAAGGTCGACTGCCAGCTCTTGCCGAAGCCCATGCCGCCGTGGAGGTTCTGCGTGTACCGCACGCCGTCGGCGAAGGCCTCGCGTACCTGCGGGTCGAGGGCGTCGAGCCAGCGGACGCCGTCGACCACCGGGGTGGCACCGCCGGTCTCCGCGGCGGTGTGGCAGAAGAAGAGCAGTCGGGCGGGCCACTGGTGTGCGTACGACATCTCGTTGTGCATCGAGATGGAGTACTCGGGCGGGTACTCGGTCGAGGTGTAGACGTTCGCACCGACCTTGGTCCGCGGCGAGTTGCCGTGCACATAGGCGAGCCTGCGGGTGAGCAGCAGATCCATGACCTTGTCCAACTCGGCCGGATCGACCCGGAAACCGCGGAAGACCAGGGCCTTCGCACGGGTCAGCAGGTCGCTGAGGTCGGGCAGCGCGTCGAGGTACTCCACCAGACCCTGAGCACTGGCGTCCGCTCCTGCCGAGGCCGGGTCGATCTCCGTAGGAGCCCAATCTCCGTTGGTACCCATCGCTGTCCTCCATTCCTGCGGGTGCTCCACCCGCGGGGATCACGGTGCCGGGCGGATCTATATTTCGCCGCTATCGGCTGCTCGGTCGGATATAGCCGGCGTATGGCGGGCCCGATGACGCTGGGGACGCTTCTTCGTGTGGATTGCCGATGGAGGGCCGAACTGTGGAGTACAAGGTGTTGAGCGCATGATTGTTCTGAGGCACTCGGACGTCGGAGACATACTCTCGGGCAGCGAGGCGGAGATACTCGATGTGGTCCGTGACGCCTACCGGTTGCACGATCGGGGCGAATCCGCGCTCCCGCATTCGGTGTTCCTGCGATTCCCGGGTAACGAGCGCGACCGCATCATCGGGTTGCCGGCCCATCTGGGCGGGGATTCCCCGGTCGCCGGGATGAAGTGGATCGCCTCGTTCCCCGGCAACATCGAGCGGGGGATCGAACGGGCGAGTGCTTCGATCCTGCTGAACTCGCTGGAGACCGGACGCCCGGAGGCGCTGGTCGAGGGATCGCAGATCTCCGCCAAGCGCACGGCGGCCAGCGCGGCTGTGGCCGCCGAACTGCTGACCGGAGCGGATCAGCCGGTCGGTGTGGGCCTCATCGGCTGCGGGGTGATCAACCTGGAGGTGTTCCGGTTCCTCGCCGTCGTCCTGCCGGGACTGCGCGAAGTGACGCTGTTCGACACGGACCCCGCGCGGGCCCGGCGGTTCGCCGAGTCCTGCGAGGCGCTGGCGCCCGGACTGGAGGTCGCCTTCGCCGCGACCGTGGACGAGGCGGTCGCCGCCCACCCGCTGATCTCCATCGCGACCACCGCGAGCTCGCCGCACATGGATCTGACCGCCTGTCAGCCCGGCAGCGTGGTGCTCCATGTGTCGCTGCGGGACCTGCGGGTCGAAACCGTCCTCGCCGTCCGCAATGTGGTGGACGACGTCGACCACGTGTGCCGGGAGCAGACATCGCTGCACCTCGCCGAACAGCAGACCGGCGACCGCGCCTTCGTCGACGCCTCGATCGGGGCGCTCCTGCGGGGCACCGCCACGCTCGACCGGAAGCCGCACGAGACCGTGGTGTTCTCGCCGTTCGGCCTGGGCATCCTGGACATGGCGTTGGCGGAGTTCGTCCGACGCGAAGCCGTGAGCCGGGGCCTGGGCATCGCCGTCGACGACTTCTCCGCGAGGTAGGACATGGCTGTCACGAGTGCGACCACCATCGCCACGGAAGAGCCCCCGCCCCCGTTGCGCGGCAACCGCGACTTCCGGCGGTTGTGGTTCAGTGCGGGTTTCTCGCTGCTCGGCGCCAAGGCCTATGCCTTCGTCGGGCCGCTGCTGGTTCTCTGGCAGGACCCGAAGGACGTCGTCCAGGCCGGGCTGGTGGGATTCGCCACGCTGCTGCCGCAGTTCGCGGTCCAGCTGCCGGCCGGCGTCATGGTGGACCGCTGGGACCGCAGACGCATCATGATCACCTGTGATGTCGTCGGCTTCCTGGCGATCGGCAGCGTGACGGTGGCGTTGCTCCTGAACGCCCTCACGCTGCCCCACGTGATCGCGGTGGCGTTCGTCGAGGGCAGCGCGGCCGTCACCTACGGCCTCTGCGAGCGCGGCGCCGTACGGAGCCTGGTCCGCCCCGAACACCTGTCCGCGGCGATGTCGCAGAACGAGGCCAGGGGCCAGGCGCTGGGCATGGTCGGCCAGCCGCTCGCGAGCTTCCTGCTCGGAGTCACCAGGTGGGTGCCGTTCGGCTATGCCGCGGTGGCCCATCTGCTGTCCCTGTGCACCCTGCTCTCCATCAAGAAGGAGTTCCAGGGGGCGCGCGCGCCCGGCCCGCGGCGGTTGCGTGCCGAACTGGCCGAGGGATTCGCCTGGATGTGGCGGCAACGGGCCCTGCGGGTCTCCGTCGGCCTGATCGCCGTCACCAACATCCTGTTCCAGATGCTGGCCTTCTCGGTGATCGTCATCGTCAGGACCGGCGGACACTCCGAGTGGGTCGTCGGCCTGATCGGCGGGGCGGCCGGTGTCGGCGGCCTCCTCGGCGCGCTCAGCGCCTCGTGGTGGATGAAGCGGATCACTCTGCCCATGATCATGACCGGAACCTTCGCCTCCTGGGCGGTGCTGATGCCGCTGATGGCCCTGACCGGGATGCCGGTGCTGCTCGGGCTGCTGCTCTCGGGCATTTCCTTCACCGCCGGGGTCATGAACGTGGCGGGCATGGTGTATCTCGTCCGGATCGCCCCGGAACAGCTGCTGGGCCGGGCCGCCAGCGTCGCCGGACTGGTCGCGGCCGGAGCGAACTCGCTCGGACCGCTGACCGCGGGGCTCGTGCTGACGGCCTGTTCGACGACCGACACGGTCCTCGGCGCCGGCGCGGTGATGGTGGTCGTGGCGCTGCTGTCGGCGGCCAGCCCGTCGCTCCGCGGGGCCAGGACGGACGGCTGAACGTCCGCGGCTGGAGAGCCGGCGCGAAGGGGTCGCCTTCGCTGCCGGTCGAGAGGCCGGGCGGGGCAGGCGGATCTGCTCCCCCCGGGATGTTTCCGATATGGCCCGACGAAGTGTGGAGGTTGTCGCTGTGGTGGCGCTGGGAGAAGACCTGATGGAGTTGGTGAAGAAAATCGTCTGCCAGGTCCTTGAGATCGAGACCGACGAGATCGACGAAACGAGCCGGTTCAAGGCTGACTACGGCGTGGACTCGATGCGGGAGATCGAAATCCTGGCGGCACTGGAGAACCACCTGAGAGTGCGGATCGACCAGTCGAAGCTTCCTCGTATGGTCAACCTCGCCGGCATCTGGGACGTACTGGCGGAAGAAGGGATGACGCATGTCTGATCTGTCGCGGCGGAGGGTGGTGGTCACCGGCCTTGGGGCCGTCTCCGGCATCGGTGCCGACACGGAGCAGTTCCTCGCCGGGCTGCGCGCGGGACGCAGCGCGGCGAAGCCGATCACGGCGTTCGACACCAAGGGGTTCGAGCACTCCCAGGGTTGCCAGATCGACGATTTCGATCCCGCGAAGTGGATGGTGAACCTTGATCCGGCGCAGTTGGGACGGGCCGCCCAGTTCTCCGTGGCGGCGACCCGGATGGCCGTGGCCGACGCCGGCCTGGACGGGCCAGCGCTCCGGGAGCGCTCCTGCCTGGTCTCCATCGGCACCACCGACGGCGAGGCGCAGGAGTGGGACGAACTGGCGGAACTGCGGACCCGGGACGGCCTGGAGAAGATGGACCTGACGGCCGCCGGGAGGGTGGCCGCAGGCAGGCTCTCGGCCCTGGTGGCCGGTGAGTTGGGCCTGAGCCGCCGGGTCGAGTCGGCCACCCTGGGCACCGCCTGCTCCTCGGGTAACTACGCCATCGGCTACGGCTTCGATGCCGTCAGCATGGGAGACGTCGACATCGCGCTGTGCGGTGGCGTCGAGTCCATGGGGCGGCTGGCCTTCGCCGGCTTCTACCGGCTGGGGGCGGTGTCGCCGGACGTCTGCCGGCCGTTCGACCCGGACCGGCAGGGAATCCTCGGCGGTGAGGGCGGCGGGGTACTCGTGCTGGAGAGCCTCGACTCGGCGCTGGCACGTGGCGCCCGGATCCACGCGGAGGTGCTGGGCTACGGCCTGAACTGCGACGCGAGCCATCCGACCGCGCCCGACATGGAGGGCGTGGCCGAGTGCATGCGGCTGGCGCTCGACAACGCCGGGGTGAATCCCGAGGACGTCGATTTCATCTCGGCGCACGGAACCGGCACGAAGGCCAACGACTACGCGGAGTCCGTCGCCATCAGCCGGGTGTTCGGCACCGGGGCGGCACCGCGCACGACGTCGATCAAGTCGATGCTCGGACACAGCATGGGCGCCTCCAGTGCGCTGGCCTCGATCGGCTGCGTCATGGCCATCACCGAGGGCTTCATTCCGCCCACGATCAACCACGCGGTGACCGACCCGGACTGCCCGGTGGACGTCGTCGCGAACCAGGCGGCCGACGCGCAGCCGAGGATCGTCCAGAACAACGGCCTGGCCTTCGGCGGGAACAACGCCGTCGTGCTGTACGGCCGGTACGAGGAACGGCCGGAGCACCGCGCCCCCCGGCCGGCCACCGTCAATCCCGTCATCACGGCCTGGTCGGTCCAGTCGCCGATGGGCAAGGGCCAGGACGAGTTCGCCGCCGGACTGCACTCCGGCCGTCGGGCAGTGGCGAAGCTGGACCCCTCCTGCTGGGAGACGCCACTCCACGAGGCGGGGCTCGTACCCGGGTTCGACATCCGGGAGGAGCTCGGCCGGAAGGGCACCCGGTCGATGGACCGGAGGACCGGGCTGGCCGTGGTCGCGGTCAAGAGCCTGCTGGAGGACGCCGAGGGTGGGCGTCTCGACGGAGTCGGACCGCAGACAGCCCTGGTCCTGGGCACGAACACCATGCCCGTCCAGGGAATCCTCGACTTCGGCCGGGACACCTGGATCGGCGAGAAGCCCTACCACGTCGACGCCGGCCAGTTCGCGGCCATGGTCATGAACTCGGCCGCCGCCCAGTGCGCCATCTGGCACCGGCTGACGGGGCCCAACGCCACCGTCGCGGCCGGCCGCGCGGCCGGCCTCGTGGCCCTCCAGTACGCACTCCGCCTGCACGGGGCGGGCCGCGCCGAGACCGTGCTCTGCGGTGCGGCGATGGAGTTCTCCGAAGCGCGGGCGTGGATGGAGTGCCGTTCGCGGACGGACTCCGATCCTGCCCCGGTCCTGGGCGAGGGGGCGGCCGTCTGGCTGCTGGAGTCGCCGGGCAGCGCACAGGAGCACGGCCGTCCGGTGCTCGCCGAGATCGCGGGGCTCGAATTCGGGTTCGCCGCGGAGGAGGGCGAGGTCGTTCCGGTCCTCGCGGACTGCGTCCGCCGACTGCTCGACCGGTGCGGTGCCGCGGCGGAGGACGTCTGGGCCGTCGTCGACTCGGGCGCGGCCGGTTCGCTCGGCACGGCCGAACGGACCGCGGTCACCGGAGTGTTCCCCGAGGGCGGCCCGCGGCGCATCGACTGGACCGGGCTCGTCGGGGACATGGACTGTGCCTCGGGCGCCTTCCAGATCGGTGTCCTGCTGGCACACGCCGGCAGTGCCGAAGCCGCGGGGCGCGCCGCACTGGTCACCTCGGTGGACAAGGACGGTGTGGTCGGCTGCGCGCTCCTGCGCATGTGACCGACCCCCCGGACAGCGAGAGCCGCCCCCGGCGTCAATGGCGCCGGGGGCGGCTCTCGGATTGTCCGTGGCAGCGGCCGTACTCACATGGCGATGCCGCCGTCGACCTGGACGACCTGGCCGGTCACGTAGGAGGCCTCCGCGGAGGCCAGGAACGACACCAGCGCGGCTACCTCCCCCGCGACGCCGAAGCGTCCCAGCGGAATCCGGCCCACCGCCTCCTTCGCGACCTTCTCGGAGAGCTCGGCGGTGATGTCGGTGTCGATGAAGCCGGGAGCCACCACATTGGCGCGGATCCCGTACTTGCCCACCTCCGCGGCCAGCGCCTTGGTGAAACCGATGATCCCGGCCTTGGTCGCGGAGTAGTTGGTCTGGCCGGCGTTGCCCGTCACCCCGGCGATCGAGGAGAGTGTGACCACTGCTCCGGCCCGGCGCTTGAGCATCGCGAAGACCGCGGGCCGGCAGACGTTGAAGGTGCCGTCGAGATTCACCCGCAGCACCGAGTCCCAGTCCTCGTCGGACATCAGCGCCAGCGGCCGGTCCCGGGTGATTCCCGCCGCGGTGACCAGGGCCGCGATCGGACCCAGATCCGTCTCGACGGTACGGACGAACTCGCCCGCCGCACTCCGGTCGGCCACATCGGCCTGCACGGCCAGCACACGGCCGCCGTGCGCGAGCGCCTCCTTGGCCACGCTCTCCGCGGCCTCGCGCTCGCTCCTGAAGCAGAAGGCGACATCGAAGCCGTCCTGGGCGAGTCGGTTCACCACCGCACGGCCGATGCCCCGTGAGCCGCCGGTCACCAGCGCCACGGGGCGATTGTCGTTGGACATCTCATTTCCTCACGGCAGGACGCGTGCGCGGGTGGTCTCCGACAGGGAGCGGTCGGACCGCCCCAGCCCCGTCCGCACCGCGGCGGGGACAGGCGTCGACCACCCGACGCGACGCGTGAACGATCCGACCGGTCAACCCCGGTTGAATTCCTCGATCAGGGTGTAGACGGCGGACAGGTCGGTCATGCGGGTCAGTGCCTCCTGGTCGATGGTCACGTTGAACCTGCGCTCGATCGCGGCCAGGACGTCGATGGCGATGAGCGAGTCGGCGCCGTGGTCCTCCTTGAACAGGCTGGTCTCGGTGGCCTCGTCCGGGTCTATCTCAAGAATCTCGCAGACAATGTCCTTGATCTCGTTCTTGAGCTCCTGGTCGAGGCTGGTCATCGTCTCCACGCCCATAGCCGTTCCTCCCAAATCTGAGCCGCTGCTGCCGGATTCGCCGACACCATGCATTCAGATGGTCGGGCAGTCCGCCATAGAAAACCCATACCGGACCGGACTCCCCCGCGAATATAGGTCCCGCATGGCGAACGGCCCGACCCTGTGTCCATCACGTCCAGGGAGGGACATACAGAATGACTTCTTCGACAGCGGAGCTGTTCGACGTAATCGTCGTGGGAGGTGGGCCGGGCGGATCGACCGCCGCGTCCCTCGTCGCGATGCAGGGACACCGGGTGCTCCTGCTCGAGAAGGAGGCCTTCCCCCGGTACCAGATCGGGGAGTCGCTGCTTCCGGCCACCGTGCACGGAATCTGCGGACTGCTCGGCGTCTCCTCGGAGTTGCACAAGGCAGGGTTCCTGAAGAAGTACGGCGGGACCTTCCGGTGGGGTTCCGACCCGGAGCCGTGGTCGTTCCCGTTCGCGTTCTCGCCGCGCATGGCCAGGTCCACGTTTGCCTACCAGGTCGAACGGATGAAGTTCGACGACATCCTGCTGAAGCACTCGAGCAAGGTCGGCGTCGAGGTCAGGGAGGAGTGCTCCGTCGTCCAGGTCATCGAGGACGAGGAGCGGGTCCGCGGCGTCGTGTACACCGACGCGGCGGGGGAGCAGCACACCGCCGAGGCCCGGTTCGTGGTCGACGCCTCGGGCAACAAGAGCCGCATCCACAAGAGCGTCGGCGGTACCAGGACCTACTCGGAGTTCTTCCAGAACATCGCACTCTTCGGGTACTTCACGGGCGGTGAGCGCCTCCCCGAGCCGAAGTCGGGGAACATCTTCTGCGAGGCGTTCGACGAGGGCTGGTTCTGGTACATCCCGTTGAGCGACGACCTGACCAGCGTCGGCGTCGTGGTCAACCGGGACTTCGCGGACCAGCTCCAGGGTGATCAGGAGGAGGCGCTGCTCCGGTTCATCGAGCGCGCACCGCGCATCCGGAAGATGCTCGCCTCGGCCAACCGGGTGACCGAGGGGCCCTACGGCCAGATCCGCGTCCGCAAGGACTACTCGTACCTGAACAACCGCTTCTGGCGTGACGGCATGGTGCTCGTCGGCGACTCCGCCTGCTTTGTCGACCCGGTCTTCTCGTCCGGGGTCCACCTCGCCACGTACAGCGCGATGCTGGCGGCCAGGTCGATCAACAGCGTGCTCGCCGGCCTGGTGGGCGAGGAGCGGAGCTTCGGGGAGTTCGAGGCACGCTACCGCCGTGAGTACGGCCTGTTCTACGAGTTCCTGATGTCGTTCTACGACATGAACGCCGACGACCAGTCGTACTACTGGCAGGCCAGGAAGGTGACCAACTGCGCGGACTCGGAGCTGGCGGCCTTCGTCGAGCTGGTCGGCGGAGTCTCCTCGTACGACTCGACGCTGGTCGACGTCGATTCGGCCCGAGCCAGGCTCGCGTCGACGGCGACGGCGTTCGGGGAGTCGATGGCGGGGGAGGACCGGCCGGAGGACACGGGCACGAGTGCGTTCCACCAGTCGGCCTTTGTCGGTGCGGTCCTGTCCGAGGGTGTGAGCGTGGCGACGCGGGTCATGACCGGGCACACCTGGAGCGAGGAGGCGCCGCTGTTCGAGGGCGGCCTCGTCCCCTCGGCCGACGGCATGAAGTGGATGGAGCCCGCGGTGCCGCCGCAGACCTCCTGAGAATTCTCTCGGTGGATGGAGACGGGCGGACGGCCGGACCGTCCGTCCGTCGTCCTGTCCGTCCGTCCGGCCGGTCGGCCCACGCCGTGTTCCTCCGGCGTGGGCCGACTCGCGTCGCGGGCCACCGGTCCGGGGCCCGCCTCCGCGTGCTGGTCGGCCTACACCAGGGCCGGGGTCCGGAGGAGCCCGGCCACCTCCGCGACCGCATGGGCCAGTTCCAGCAGCTGACTGCGGTTCAGCCGCGGGTCGCAGGCGGTCTCGTAGCGCAGGCCGAGGTCGGCTTCGGTGAGTACCTGGGCACCGCCGAGGCACTCCGTCACATCGCGATCGGTGGCCTCCAGGTGCAACCCGCCCGGATGCGTGCCCAGCTCCCGGTGGACCTCGAAGAATCCCAGGGCCTCGTCGAGCACGTGCTGGAAGTGCCTGGTCTTGTAGCCGACCGAACTGGTGAAGGTGTTCCCGTGCATCGGGTCGCAGACCCACAGGATCTCGGCGCCCGCGCCTCTGGCCGTCCCGACCAGCTCCGGCAGCAGGTCCCTGACCTGGTAGGAGCCGAACCGGGCGATGCAGGAGAGCCGGCCGGGCTCGCGCTCGGGATCGAGGATGTCGATCAGGGTCAGCAGGTCGTCCGGCGTAGTGGTCGGACCGAGCTTGACGCCGATCGGGTTGCGGATGTCGGCCGCGAAGCGCACATGGCTGCCGTTCGGCTGACGTGTCCGCTCGCCCAGCCACAGGGTGTGCGCCGACAGCGCGTAGGGCTGCCCGGTCCGGTCGTCGATCCTGGTGAGCGCGGTCTCGTACTCCATGATCAACGCCTCGTGGCTGGTGAACAACTCCCCCGTCGCGGGTTCGTCGCGCACCCGCAGCACCTCCGCCGCACACCGGTAGGCCGTCAGCAGGCGGCGCGGGTCAGGGGTACGCTCGGCGGCGACGGCTCCGACGCCGTTGACCATGTCGCCCCGGTACACCGGCAGTTCCACGCCGTCGATGTGCTCGGTCGGCTGTGAGCGCGGCTTGGCGAACTGCCCGGCCAGTCGTCCGACCCGGACCACGGGGACGCCGAACGCCGCCTCCAGCACCTGCGCGGCGTCGTTCAGCATGCGTGCCTTGTCCCGCGCCCGGTCCAACCGGGCGTCGGCGAAGGTCTCGGCACAGTCACCGCCCTGGAGCAGGAAGGCGCGCCCCGCCGCGGCGGTCGCGATCCGGCTCCGTAGCCGGTCGCAGTCTTCCGGTCGCACCAGTGCGGGCAGCAGGGACAGGCTGCAGGCCGCCGCGTCGAGAGCCTGTTGATCGGGCCAGTCGGGCTGCTGACGCGCGAGCCGGTGCGTCCAGCGGGACGTGTCAAGCGTCATGTGACGTTTCCTTCCATTCCCTGATGTCGGTCATTGCCGATGCCGTGAGCGCGTCGTGGACGTACCGGCCCAAGGCCGGGTCGAGCCCTTCCAGGCCGGTGGGGGAGAACACGGTCGGACGGTCGGCGGCCCGGTCGACGTGTTCGGTCAGGAGCTCGTGGAGCGTCCAGTGCACAAAGTCGTGACGACCGGTGAGCTCCTCGGTGAGACGCAGTGAGGTGTCGCCGCTGAAGCAGTGCTCACGGTCGTCCACGACGTTGACCGCGCCGAGCAGCACCTCGGGCGAGAGGTCGCGCAGGGAGAGGTGGAGCACCAGCGGGTTGTGGGAGAACCAGGCCGGGTCCGTCACCCGTGGCGTGTCGGGGGAGGTGGCGAGGACGACCAGATCGCAGGCGTGGATGAGCTCTTCGGCGCTGCGTGCCACGGTGATCCGGCCGATGTGCCCGCCCTGTGCCGACGTGCCCTGTGCCAGCTCGTCGGCGAACGCCTCGGCCCGCCCGGCGGGCCGGTCATGGACGGTGACTCTGTCGAACTCCCAGCCGTCTCCGGCCAGATAGGTGTGGAGGTAGCGGGCGACCGGCCCGGTGCCGAGGAACCCGATCCGCCTCGGCCTGCCCTGGGTCCGCGTGAGCCGGTCGGCGGCCAGGACGGCCGAGGCGGCGGTCCGCGCGGCGCTGATGACCGAGCTCTCCACACAGGCGAGTGGACGGCCGGTGCCCGGGTCGTGCAGCACGAGCACGGCCGGGGCTCCGTTGAGCACCGAGGGAGCGTTCTCCTTGCGGCCGGGGACCCATTCGGTTCCGTCGATCCACGAGGGACCGCAGGCGGCTGCGAGCAGCGCGACGGCTTTCGGCTCCGGAACGCCCGGGGGAGCCGGGGTCCGACCGGCGCCGTGGAGACGGTAGGCCGCCTCGACCGCACGGATGACGTCCGGTGTCCGCACGGTGAGCACACGGTGCGCCTGGTCTCCCCGGATGACCGGAATGCTCGGGAGCGCGACGGCTGCGGGTGGTGGGCCGGGCGTCGTGCCGGTCGTGGTCCGGAGTGCGGTGGCGCCGCCGTCGCGGCTGCGTGTGCTTCCACGGCAGGCCGTACCGTGTACGCGAGTTCGGCCGTGCGGCGGCAGTCGTCCCGGTGGCCCGCCATGGAACATCATGCGGGCACCGGCGACCCGAAAGCCGGACTTTGAATTCCTGTTGACAAATCAACTTCTGTACATGTCATTCCCTTTGCCCTCCACTCGGTCCGCTGATTCGTCGCTGCCAACCAGAACGGTAGGCGTCGGGTCTATCGTCGGGATATTGGTCGACCGGGCCGCCGGTGGGCCGGTCGATTCGGGTGGAAATCGGCGTCAGGGAAAGCGGAACCTCCGACTTCGCGTTCTCGTGCCTTTGGAGTCCTCACTCCGTCGGCGACCGCAGGTATATGATCAGCTGCCGGTGCCGTAGGTGAAGGGGAACGACTGGTTGGCTTTTGCAGCCGGTCCACTGGATTGCCGGGGGGATGCATTGCTGGGTTGGCTTGGCCTGAGTCCTGCCGCGGAGTCCGTCTATCGAGTCATGCTCTCGGAGCCGGTGCTTGACGTCGAGGTGATCGCGGAGTTGCTCGGGTGGCGACCGGAGCAGGTGTCCGCGGCCCTGGACGAGCTCGCCGAGCTGTCGCTGGTCCGCCAGGACACTCCGGAGAACGGGGGACTCCGGCTGGCCAACCCCGAGATCGGGCTGCTCTCGCTGCAGGGACGGCGGGAGGCGGAACTGCTCGAGCAGCAGCAGCGGATCGCCGCGAGCCGCGCGGAGGTCACCCAGTTGATCGCGCGGTACGTCCACCGGGGCCGGCTCCGCAGCGAGCTGTCGGTCGAGGAGCTGGTCGGGGTCGGCGCCGTCCGCACGCGAATCGAGGACCTGGTCAAGGAGACCAAGATCGGCATGCTGGCGTTCATCCCCGAGGGCGGCCAACTGCGGGAAAACCTCGCGGCGAGCAGACCGCTCAACCGGTTGGTGCTCGAACGCGGTGTGGCGATGCGCACGATCTACCTGGACAGTGTCAGAAACGATGCCCACACGATGGACCACATCGCCCACCTCACCGGGCTCGGTGCCCAGGTGCGCACGGTCGCCGCACTGCCGCTGCGAATGATCGTCTACGACGGTACGTCCGCGCTCATACCCGTCGATCCGGAGGACAGCAGCCGGGGCGCGCTGCTGCTGCGAGGAGAGGCGTTGGTCGCGCCGTTGCTCGCGCTCTTCGGCCAGTTCTGGGACAACGCGGTGCCGCTGGGCACTGTCCGCACAAGCGACGGCGTGGGGCTCTCGGAGCAGCACCGGGTGGTGCTGGCCCTGCTTGCCGCGGGAAACACCGACGAGTCGATCGCCCGGAAGCTCGGCGTCTCGGTGAGAACCGGGCGGCGCGTGATCGCGGAACTCATGAAGCGACTGGACGCCCGCGCCCGGTTCCAGGCGGGCGCACGCGCCGCTGAGTTGGGCTGGCTGTCGAAGCCGGGCACGCGACCGGCGAGCGGCCCGCGGTCAGCGGCCGACCATGATGCCTTCGATCTCGACCAGGAGATCGGAACGACAGACGTCGACATGTAGGTAGACGATCTCGGTGTGTGCAGGGAAGGCGGCGGCGCACTTGGCGCGCACCTGGGGGAGGTGCTCCGCATGCCGGATGTAGACCTTGACGAACCGGAGCTCCTTGAGCTCGTAGGCGTCCTCGATGCCGTAGCGGTCGAGGTTCTCGGCACTGACGAGTCGGGCGATGTTCTCGAGGGCCACGTCGCACTGCAGGTCGATGTCGCCCGCGTGGACCGTCCGGTGGCCCAGGATGCTGGCGGTGCCGGATACGTAGACGGCTCCGCGGTCCCCGTCGCGCGACCGGAGGTGGGTGGCCCTGGCGAAACTGGGGGACTTCGCCCCGTATTGCTCGGGGTAATGGTAGGCAGGCATTTGCGCGGGGTTCTCCACGTGCTGGGCCAGTCCGTTGACGCAGGCCAGGAAGAAGAATGTGATGCCGCCCCCCAGCGCTCCGATCCCGGTCGCGGACGGCATTTTCCCGGCGTCTTCGGAGTAGGCCGCGAAGGCCTCGGCCCGGCCCAGGCAGAAGTCGCGGTAGACCTCGAGTCCCTCGGCGTTGTCCTGGTTTATGCTGCTGATGAAGTTCCACATCCGGAAAATCCGGGAGTACCCGAGTTCCTCGATGAGCTCGAATGCTGCTCCGTAGGCCTCGCGGGTCTGGTCCCTGTAGCTGTCGCTCTCCGGTATGCGGCCGCAGCAGAAGATGTACTCGCCGTCATGGGCGTAGCTCAGTCCGCGGTACGTGCCGGTTTCCGGAGCCGAATCCGTGGTCCATATCTCCGAGAATGCGTCGAACCCCGGGGATGACATGTGCACGTTGATCTCCGGGGTTCCGTCACATATGGTCGGAGGTCCGACACTGGTGCCGAAGTTCACCTTTCCCAGGGCATAGCGGCCGTACGGCGCCCGGAAGTCGGACCCGTGCATGCGGAAGTCGCAGGCGATCCCGCCGGTCGCGGAACTGTCGAATTGCTGTGGCATGGCTTCTCCAAGTGCGGCTGATGGGGATCGAGGGGTGCCGGCGTGGTGTCCGGCGTTGCCCCCGGTACCAGCATTGACCGCCCGGAGCGGCGGCGATAGCCGGTTGGCCTCCGGGGTCGGGTGGGGATTCCCTCCGCCCGGTCCCGATTCGCCGGCGGTGTTTGCGGCATGAATATCGGGAGGGCTTGTCCAGATTGTCTGGCATGGGCAATGCGGGGGCCTTCGTGCGCCATTGGCACCCCCCGCCCGGAATACCTGGTTCCAGGGCCGGAGGTCGTCCGAGGTGGCAGTCTGCTGCCAAGACAGGACTCTGTCATCACTGGGAGCAGACTCGGACGTCTCCGATCGAGCAGAATTGTGGACAGGCCGCAGGAGCCGAGGGGGCTCCGCCGGAACCCGGATCGTCGGGACCGGCGAACGCAAGCGCGGTACACCAAGAAATAACGGGGAGAATTTCGATGAAGAACGTCACCAGCTGGATCGCAGTCCTGTCCACCGCGTTCATTCTGGGGGCCGTGGCGACCATTCCGGCCGCCGCCGCCACTCCGACCGGGAATTCCTCCCGGGCAACGACCGCGACGACTTGCCAGGCTGCTGCCGGAACTTCCTGCTCCGATGACAATGGCTGGCAGTAGCGGCAGAATCGGGCCGGCCCGGGAAACTGCCGCAGTGCCGAATCGACTTCGCCGCCGCAACCTGAGCCTCTCATTCGGACAAGGAGCACCATGAGATTTCAGATCCTTGGTCCCGTCGAAATATGGGACGGCGATCGGGCCCTGGACCTCCAGGGGTCCAAACTGCGGACCGTCGTCGCGGCCCTGCTGCTCGCCCGCGGACGTTTTGTGGCCGACTACACGCTCTCGGAACTGCTGTGGGGGGAGCATCCGCCGACGACCTCGCCGGCCCAGATCCAGACCTACATGTCCCGCTTGCGTGGCCTGCTCGGCAACGAGGTGCGGATCGACCGCCGGCGCCCGGGCTATGTCATGCACTACGACGCGGACCAGCTCGACCTGGTCGAGTTCGAGCGGCTCGTCGCTCGGGGCCGGGCCGCCGACCTCGAGCACCGGCCGCACGAGGCGGGGGTGGCCCTGTCCGAGGCGCTCGCACTGTGGCGCGGGCCCGCCCTCGCCGGGGTCACCGAGATCCTCAGCGGTCTGGAGCAGCCCCGCCTGGAGGAGGCCCGACTCGTCGCGCTGGAGGAGCGTGTCGATGCGGACCTGCTCCTCGGCCGGAACGCGGTCCTGGTCCCCGAGCTGACCATGCTGGTCGCGCAGAACCCGCTCAGGGAGCGGTTGCGCGGCCAACTCATGATCTCGCTGCACAGGTCGGGCCGACAGGCGGATGCCCTGTCCGTCTACCAGGACTGCCGGCGCCGTCTCGCCGAGGAGTTGGGGATCGACCCCGGCGGTCAACTGCAGCGCATCCGCCAGGAGATCCTCGTGGCCGATCCCGGTCCGGTCTCCGGCGGTCTGGAGGAACCGCAGGGCGTGGGTGGCGGTTCGGGCGCGGGAGCGGTTCCCGGCGTCCAACGAAGCGTCATGCGTCGCGGCCGGTCGGGGGACCGCCAGCTGCTGGGGGCGGCGGCGGAGCGCGTCGCCAGGCGTGCGAACCGGCTCCCCATAGATGCCGTATAGCTCCTGCTGGTGATCTGGACGCACGTGGATCAGTGCACCCCGAGCACTCCGACCGGAAAAGAGAGGCAGTATGCAACGACCGGCGAGACACCTCATATCGCTCGACGATCTGACCGACGGGGAGCTGTCCTGGATCGTCGATCAGGGAGTGGCCTACGCGACCGCCGCAAGGCGTCCCGCCCCGGTGCTCGACGGGGCTGTGATCGGGGTCCATTTCAGGAAGACCTCGACACGGACCAGGACCGCCTTCTCCGCCGGCGCGCTGCGACTGGGTGCCCAGATCATCGGATTCGGCCCCGACGACCTGCAGACGAACAGCGGTGAGACCTGGGAGGACACCGGTCGGGTCATGGGCCTCATGCTCGACGGGCTGGTCGCCCGGACGGCAGGCCCGCCGGAGGAGCTGCGCATGCTCGCCGCGGGTGGGTCCATGTCGGTTGTGAACGCGATGACCGAGGACGAGCATCCGACCCAGGCCCTCACCGACCTGGTCACTCTGCAGCAGCGCTTCGGCCGGATCGGCGGTCTGCGCGTGCTGTACGTCGGCGAGGGCAACAACACGGCGGCCGCGCTCGCGTTGGCGATGACCCGCTTTCCGGGTTCGGAACTGCATGTGCGCACGCCTCCCGGCTACGGGCTCACCAAGGAGGTGCTGGTTCGGGCCGAGGCGTCCGCGGCGCAGTCGGGCTCGCTCTTCGACGAGCGGCACGACATGGCCGACGTGCCACCGCGTCTCGACGTGATCTACACGAGCCGCTGGCAGACCACCGGCACCTCCAAGGCCGATCCGACGTGGCGCGAGGTCTTCGCGCCGTTCCGGGTCACCGGCCGACTGTGGTCGGAAAGTCCGGACGCGGTCTTCATGCACGACCTGCCGGCCCATCGTGGCGAGGAGGTCGACGCCGAGGTCCTGGACGGCCCGGCGAGCATCGCCTTCCCCCAGGCGGCCAACAAGCTGACGAGCGCGATGGCGGTACTGCACCACTGTCTTGCCCATGCCGCATAGCCACCACCGTTCACGACCAGTCACACCAGCCACGATCAGCCATGATCGATCATCAGACGACAGAGGGATCCCCATGAACGACGGACAGGACGACACGACCATCTACCGAGTCGTGCTCAACGACGAGGAGCAGTACTCGATCTGGCCCACGAGCCGCACACTTCCGCCGGGATGGCGTTCGGAGGGCACGGAGGGTCTTCGTGCCGACTGCCTGGCCCATATCGGCACGGTATGGACCGACATGCGTCCGGCGAGCCTCCGTCGCCGGATGGAGCAGGCTGCGGCCTGACCAGGGAGAGGAACACAGCCAATGCTCGCCATGGGTCCGGTGCCACAGTTGACGGCACATCAGTCACTGGTATTCCTGTCCCAGTTGGGACTGCTGCTCGGACTCGCACTGGCCTTCGGTCGAGCAGCGTCCCGGTTCGGCATGCCCGCCCTGGTGGGCGAGCTGTCCGTCGGGCTGCTGCTCGGCCCGTCGGTCATCGGACACGTGGACCCGGGGTTCTCGGGGTGGCTGCTGCCCCAACAGGCCGACCAGTTCCACCTCCTGGACGCGTTCGGGCAGTTCGGCGTCGTCCTGGTGGTGGGGATCACCGGCGTACAGGTTGAGTTGAGGACGATTCGAAGGCGCGGGACCACCGCGGTCCGGGTGAGCCTGGCCGGGCTGCTCGTCCCGCTCGGACTGGGCGTGGGTGCGGGCTACCTGCTGGCCGACCGGTTCGCGCCCCATCAGGCCGACGGCCACGTCGACAGCACGGTCTTCGCTCTCTTCCTCGGCGTCGCGATGTGCGTCAGCGCGATTCCGGTCGTGGCCAAGACGTTGGCGGACATGGACCTCCTGCACCGCGACATCGGGCAGCTCATCATGTCCGCCGCGGCGGTCGACGACCTCGTCGGCTGGCTGCTGCTGTCGGTCGTCTCCGCCATGGCCACGACGGGTGTCCGCTCCGGACAACTGGCGGCGACCCTGGCCTGGCTCGCCTTCTTCCTGCTGTTCGCGGCCGTTGCGGCCAGGCCGCTGGTCCGCCGGCTGCTGACGCTGGCGGCTCGGGCCGAAGGTCCCGGGGCCACGATCGCGGTCGTAGTGGTGCTGCTGCTGGGCGGAGCGGTCGCGACCCAGTCCATCGGCCTGGAGCCGGTCTTCGGTGCCTTCCTGGTCGGCGTGGTCATCGGCACGTCCGGTGCCCTCGATCCGGTCCGACTGGCCCCGTTGAACATCACGGTCATGTCCGTACTCGCCCCGGTCTTCTTCGCCACCGCCGGATTGCGGGCCGACCTCACCGCCCTGGCGAAGCCGACCGTGCTCGCCGCGGGTGTCGGAATCCTGGCGCTCTCGATCCTGGGCAAGTTCGGCGGAGCCTACCTCGGCGCCCGAGCCAGCCGCCTCGAGCGGTGGGAGGCGCTGGCCCTGGGCGCGGGAATGAACGCGCGCGGAGTCATCGAGGTTGTCGTGGCCATGGTCGGCCTCAGACTGGGGGTGTTGAACACGGACACGTACACCGTCATCATCCTGGTCGCCATCGTCACGTCGCTGATGGCGCCGCCCGTCCTGCGGCTCGCGGTCGCGCGCATCCCCTCCACCCCCGAGGAGTCGTTCCGGCGCGCGTTCTTGGTCCAGGGAGGCCTGGTCGAGGGAGGCCTGGCCGACAACGCACCGGTACTGCAGACGGCCGGAACGGCGAGTGGAACGTGAGCGCGTGTGGCCACGCGATGCTTCGCCGAGTGGTCGTCCAGGCCGGCCACCGCTGCCGTCTCGCCAGGGGGAACAGCGGGAGACGCATGCCCAGGCGGCCGGCCTTTCGACAATCGTGATCCAGGTCCTTAGCGACGGAACCACCGAGGAGAATCATGGACCACAGTCCGATGAACGATGGATTGGAGTTCAAGATCCTCGGCCCGCTCTCGGTGCTCGCGGGTGGCCGGGGAATCGCCCTCGGCGGTCCCCGGCAGCGGGTGATCCTGGCGATGCTGGTGCTCGCGGCGGACCGGGTGGTCTCGGTCGAGAGCCTGGTAGAGGCGGTGTGGGGCGACCGGGCGCCGGCGACGGTCCGCACCCAGGTCGCCATCTGCATCGCGGCCCTGCGCAAGTCCCTCAAGCTCGAGGGCACGGACGACGAGGTCATCGTCACCATCCACCCGGGATACCTGCTGCGGGTCGCGGGGCGGCACCGGGTCGACGCCCTCGACTTCGCCGAACTGGTCGCGGCGGCCCAGGTGACGGTCAAGGCGGGGGACAACGAGCAGGCCGCCGGCCTGCTGGAGGAGGCCCTGGGGCTGTGGCGCGGTCCCGCGCTGGAGGGCATCCCCGGCTTCCTGATCGAGGACGAGGCCGCCCGGCTGCAGGAGGGCAAGCTCTCGGCGTACGGCGACTGGGTGCAGCTCCAGCTCGAACTCGGCCGGCACCAGGCGCTCGTCTCGGAGCTCGCCGCTGTGGTCCGCGAGCATCCGCTGCGTGAGCGGCAGCGCCACCACCTGATGCTCGCGCTGTACCGGACCGGTCGACGGGCCGAGGCGATGGAGGTCTTCCGGGAGGGCCGTCGGCACTTCGTCGAGGAACTCGGCCTGGAGCCGGGCCCGGAGCTCGTGGATCTGCACGAGGCGATCCTCCAGGACGCGCCCGAGCTCACCTTGGCGACCCCGATGGCCGACGCGCCGAGCGTCAATGTGGTGCCCGCTCAACTGCCACCGGGAGTACCGGCATTCACCGGCCGCGATGCCGAACTCACGATGCTCGACGAGCTGTTGGGGGAGCGCTCCGACGAGATGCCGCCGGCGGTGGCGCTCATCACCGGCGTCATGGGTGTCGGCAAGACCGGCCTGGCCGTGAACTGGGCGCACCGGGCTGCGGAGTTCTTCCCCGACGGCCAACTCTTCGCCGACCTCTGCGGCTACGACGAACACCAGGAGTCCGTCTCCTCCTCCGAGGTGCTCGGCCGCTTCCTGCGGGCGCTTGGCGTACCGGGGGAGAAGATCCCCACCGAGCCCATGGAACAGGCAGCCCTGTTCCGCAGTGTGCTGGCGGGCCGTCGGTTGCTGGTGCTGCTGGACAATGTCCGGTCCTTCTCGCAGATCCGGGACCTCCTCCCGGCGAACGGGCAGTGCTGCGTGGTGGTGACCAGCCGTGACCACCTCGACCACCTGGTCGCGGCGCACGGTACGGTCCTGGTCCGCCTCAACGTCCTGAGCGAGGCGGATTCGATGGAGCTCCTCGCGAAGATGGCGGGGAAGAGCAGGATCGCGACGGACCCCAGTGCCACCCGTCGACTCGGCGAACTGTGCGACCACCTGCCGCTCGCCCTGCGTATCGCCGCCGCGCGGCTCGCCTCCAAACCGCACTGGACGGTCGAACACCTGGTTCGCAGGCTGGCGGACGAGGAGCGGCGGCTTGACGAGCTGAGCCAGGGCGCGCTGCAGATCCGCGCCAGCATCGGGCTGAGCTACCGCTACCTGGCTCCCGATGTGGCCCGGATGTACCGCCTGCTCGGTCTGCTCAAGGTCCCGGACTTCACCACCTGGGTAGGCGCGGCGCTCCTCGACATCGGGCTCGACGACGCGGAGAACCTGTTGGAGCACCTGGTCGACGCCCAGCTCCTGGACGTCGTCGGTACCGACCGCACCGGCAGTCTGCGGTACCGGTTCCACAACCTGCTGCGGCTCTACGCGCAGGAGCGGGCGGAGGCGGAGGAGACCGCCACCGATCTCGACGACGCGCGCGACCGTGCCCTGCGCACCTGGCTCACACTTGCCGAGGAGGCGCACCGACGCGAGCACGGCGGCGACTACACGATCGTGCACGGTACGACTCCGCGCCGGGAGCTCGCCGCAGGCTATGTGGACGACCTGCTCGCCAGGCCGCTCGACTGGATCGAGGACGAGCGGCGCTGCCTGGTGGCCGTCATCGACCACGCCGCCCGACTGGGCGACGACGAGCTCGTCTGGGACCTCGTGCTGTGCACCTCGGCGGCCTTCGCGACCCGCAACTACCTGGACGACTGGCGGGTGTGCTGCGAACGGGCGCTCGCCGCGACCCGACGGGGGGGCAACCGTCGCGGCGAGGGCATCATGCTCTACGAACTCGGCTCGCTGGAACTCATCCAGCAGCGGAACGAGATCGCCGCGGACCTCCTCGTCGAGGCGCTCGAAATCCTGCGGGCGGTCGGCGAGACGCACATCGAGGCGCTGACGCTGCGCAACCTGGCGATCCTCGACCGGGTGAGCGGTGATCTGGGCACGGCCATGGACCGTCTTGAGCAGGCCAGGCCCACCCTGCGAGCGGTGGGTGACAGGTTCTCGGAAGCCCACGTCCTGAGCAACATGGCACAGATCGAGCTCGACCGGGGAAGGCCGGACGCGGCGGCCTCGCTGTCGCTGGAAGCGGTGCGGATCTCCAGTTCCGTCGGCGTGACCAGCGGCACGGCCCAAGCGCTGAACCGCCTGGCCTGGGCCTACCTGGGTCAGAACCGGCTCACCGTCGCGGAGGAGACGTTTCGACGGGTGCTCCTCATCGTCCGTCAGAAGTTCTACACCGAGGGTGAGGCGCACGCGCTGCTGGGAATGGGCGAGACCAGGCGGCTCCGCGGCCGGTACATCGAAGCCGAGATGATCCTGCAGGACGCCCTGGGCGTCGCCCGTCGGATCGAGGCCCCCCTGGTGGAGGGCCGGATACTCTTCGCTCTCGGCGAGGTCTGCCGCATGCTGGGGAAGACCGCCGCCGCACGCCGCTGCCTGGCGACCGCCGCGGAGCTCTTCGAGCGGGTGGGTGCGGCGGTCTGGCAGCAGCGCACGGCCGACGCGATCGCGGTCTTCGAGCTGGCCGACTTCGAAGGGGGGGATTTCCCCCACAACTGAGACGGCTGGCCTCCATGGTGGGTACCGGAGCCGATGACTAGCTTTGGATGCAATGCATCCGGGAGCGTTCCCGGAGAAGCAGGAAAGGACGGGACCATGGGTACTGTAGCCATTGTGATCATTGCCTCGGCCGTCGTCGTGAGTACCACGATGATCGTCGCCACCGGCATGTTCTGCTTCTCGATGGTCCGGATGACCGGGACCGGAGCCGGGCGGACGATCGCAGCTGACGACCGCACCCCGCTGGCGGAGGCGGCGCTCCACGACGAACTGGCCGAGGTCGCCGGGCGGGTGCGGACGATTCAGCGGTTGCTGCAGGACGTGGAGCCGATTCCGTCGGTGCGTCAGATCTGACGCGGCAGTCGTCGTGCAGCAGGGCGGCGAGGACGGCGCGCTCGGGCCAGGTCAGTGCGGGCTTGCCGATCTGTCGTTGCAGGACGGCGAGTTGGTGGCGCAGGAGCAGGATCACTCGACGCGGCCCGTGGGCGCTCCGTGGTGACGCGTGACGGCTATGGGCCCGCAGCCGTGCGGTTCGGCTGCGGACCCCGGGCCTCAGAAGGTCGACGACCTCAGGGGTTGAGTACCAGTGTGGCGGTGTGGCCCGTGGAGCTCGGGTCCCAGGGGTAGGACACCGGCTTGCCGGTCATGTCGCTGAGCTCGTTCGACAGCCAGACCTTGCCCTGGGCGTCGATGAGGGCCTTGTCCACCCGGATCGAGAAGGTGTAGCGGAACTGCGTGCCCGGGGCCACGAGGGACCAGATGGTGCAGTTGTAGTGGGCGGCGTAGGCCGCCGAGGCGGGCACCGCGAAGCAGCCCGGCGGGATCTTGGTGACGGTCGTGTACTTGGGGAACTCCACCGAGATGTTGCCCACGGCCTCGCCACCGCTGCGGTCGATGATCTCGGCAGGGCCGTAGCTGCGCATGCCCACGGTCACCGCGACGCTCTGCCCCGCTGCGGCGCGGAACGTGTCGCCGACGGCCGCGAAGTGCGCGGTGTTGACGGCGAAGACGTCCGTCTCAGCCTGCTCGTCCTGCTGATTGATGTCCACCGGGGCAACAGAGTTGCCCGCGGCCAGCGGGGTGACCTCCGCTGCCAGCCCGGTGCTCCAGGCCAGCTTGGTGACGTTCAGCGCGACCGGGAACCGGAACGTCTGGCCAGGCTTGAGCGGCGTGTTGAAGGTGCAGGCGGCCTGGCTGTTGTCGGGGGTGTAGGCGCAGCCCTTCAGGTGTTGCTTGTAGGTCAGGCCGGGCAGTACCTGAAAGGTGAGCCGGGTACTGGGAGCGGTCACGTCCCCGGTGTTGGTCCAGGAGATCGGGGCCACGATGGTCGAGCCGACCTTGACGTTGTGGAGCTGCGCGGGCCCGGCGGTGACTACCAGGTCGGTACCGGTCTGGACGGAGACCGGGACGACCTGGGTCTGCGTGCCGAGACCGGGCACGGCGGCGGTGATGCTGACGCTGCCCTGCGCGCCGCTCCTGGCCTGGGGCAGCGCCTTGAGCGGGATGTTCAGTGTGTCGCTGATCGCGTTGATCGGGCTGACACGGATGTTCTTGCAGGTGCCGGTGTTGCCGACGTGGGTGCAGCCCGCGGGCCACTCCACCTGGGCGATCCGGGCCAGGCCCGAGGCGTTGACGGTCACCGTGGCGGCGCCGACCTTGTCGGTCTGGTCGTGGTAGAGCCGGATCTGGACCGCCCGGGCGGACGACACGCCGTTCAGCAGGGTCGGCAGTTGCAGGTTGTACGGGCCGACACTGAGGTCGAGCTGATCGGAGGCGAAGGCCGTCCCGGCCAGGGCGACGACGCCGGCGGAGGCAAGGGCAGCGGTCATGGCCACCCCGAGGCCACGGCGGGCAAGCTTCGATGTCCTCATGTTCTGGTTCCCCCCTGGTCACTGATGTCTGTGCAGCTCAATCCCGTTGGATTGCACGGGTGTTCGACAGCACGCACGCTAGTCCCCGGCAGTGACAGAGCCAACGCCGGGGTGCCCGGCGGGAATCGCTCAGCGGACCCTGTGGGACTCCGTCGCCCGATTCGGCCAAGGCCCGTGACACTGGTTCTCCGCAGGGGGCAACCAGACCTTCGGTTGCCCCCTGCGGGTGGTTGCGTGGATCGCGGTTCGGTTTTCAGCCGCGCGCGGTGCCGGCCTGCGGAGCTCCCAGGTCAGTCGCGGGCGCTTCGGCGACGGCGGCCCCGGCGATCGCGGCCGCGGGCAGGCTGGTCGCAGCGGTGCGGTTCGCGGGAAGGGCGGTCGGGTTGCCGTCCGGAACGTTGTACAACTCGGTCCACAAGGAGGTGAAGGCGATGGCTGCTTTGGTCTCCGCGATGGTGTTGCCCGGGAAGCCGGCCGTTCCGAACATCTGGACGTCACCGATCGACGCCGAATCGCGCTCGAGGTAGGCCAGGGTGTCCGGGGACAGGTATTTCGGCGAGGTCCACAGCAGCGGTCCGTAAGTCGCGGCTGCGGCGGCTGCCGCCGCGCCGTCCTGCCAGCCGGAGCTGTTCTCGACGGTCGCCTCCGCCGGCGCGCCCCACCAGAACTCGGCGAGGCTGTTCGCCAGCTGCTCGCCGTTGCTGCCGCCCAGGGTCCAGAAGTGCCATTCCTTGGTCAGGTTCCGCGAGTTCTCCAGCGCATAGATGCTCCGACTGCCCACGGCCAGCAGGCGGGTGGCCGGGTTGAGCGCGTTCATGTAGTTCGCGATGGCTCTCGGCAGACTCCAGCTGCCGTTGAGCAGCACCACAAAACGCCCGTGGTAGCCACCGGCACCGGCAGCTGAGGCGGCCGAGAGGGCGGTCCGGTAGTCCATGTCGTCGGCGATGACGATCCAGGTGGGCGCCGACGTGATGGCCCTGGCTGTCAGCACGGACTCGTCGGTCGGGTCGGTCGCGCCCATCCGGGCCACTCGGTAGCCGAGGGCCTGCACCTGGGCGGCGACGCGGGCGGACAACTCGGAGGTGCTGCCTTCGAGGTAGACCGTCCATCCCCGGGGCAGCGTGCGCCTGAGCTCGGCGGCGGTGGCCGCGGTCAGTGAGCTTCCCGAGGTCGTCAGCAGCGGAGCCTGCTTCTCGGCCGCCAGTGCGACCGCGGCCGGCGCGTCACCGGAGTCCGAACTGTTCATCAGGACCGCGTTGTATGCCTCGACCAGCCCGATCGTGCGCTTGCCGACGGCGTCGTAGTCCCAGTGCGAGGCCGCGACGCTGGTGCTCACTGCGCCGACGCCGTAGATGTGGTCGATCCCGTTGAGCTGCAGTGGCTGCCACGATGGTTCGGAACCGTTGAAGAGGAAGACGGGCGTGGCACCGGGTGTGGTCAGACTGAGCGTCCGAATGACCTGCTGCCCGGTGGACGGGTCATACGTGTTGTAGGCGAGGGTGCTGCCGTCGGGTGACAGGCTGGGCTCGTCTGCGCCCTGGGGGTCGTCGGTCAGCTGGGTGACGTTCGTGCCGTTCGGCTTGGCCGAGAACACCTGCGGCTCGTTGCCCACTTGGCGGGTGAACAACAGCGTGGAGCCGTTGGCCGAGAAGACCGGGCCGGTCGCGTTGGGAAGCGTCTCGGCGACCGCATTGGTATTCGGGTTGAGGGTCCAGATGCCGGTGTCTCCGGTGGCGGCATCCTGCCTGCTGAAGGCGATCAGTCCCTGCGGGGAGCCCACCGGCTGCTGGTCCGATACGTCGGAGGGCTCCTGGGCATTGCTGAGCAGCCGGGTGGGCACCTGGCCGCCGTCGGATGCCTGGAAGTAGAGCCTGCCCCCGATGTCGCTCAGGACCGTCCTCCCCGCCAATGCATAGGACGGATTGTCTGCCCCGCCGACACCGCCCGCGAGAAAATACTGCGACGAGCCGTCAGGTCGGGTGGTGAACACCGAACCGCCGCCGTCGGTCACCAGTCGGCTCCCGTCGGGGGACCAGCCGAGCGGGGAGTCTGCGTTGATGGTGTCGGGAATGGGGCGGGCATCGGTCCCGTCCCCGTTGATGAGGGCGGCTTGGTCGGTGACCGTTCGGAACGCCAGCAGCCCCGCGTACGGGGCCGCAGGGGTCGCCGCGTGCGCGGAGGCGCTGGCGACGGTGCCGACGATTCCGGCCGCCAGGGTCGCGGCCGATGAAAGCAGCGCGAGAGCGCGCCGAGAACGAAGTATCAAGATTCCCCCTAGGTTCGGACAACTACATCGCAATTGCCCGGACTTGTCTTCTTCATTTCCTGCCTGGGGCAGCCGACGAATAGTAGCCGCAGTTGCCGCAGACATTGCACGGAGGCGGTGAAGGCGCTGGGACGGTTCCAGTCCGGGCAGCGAAGGTGCCCTCCACAGCGGTGGCGATGCGCTCCGCGTCTTGCGCTTCGGAGAGGACGACGACGGAGCCGCCGAAGCCCCGTCAGTCATCCGGGCACCGAGCACACCGAGCACTACGAATGGGGGTGCCTCCTGCAGCCCGGATCCAACGTGGGTGTGGTTCGCCTGGAGCGAAGCTGGCCGTGAAGCGCATAGGTCTGGGGGCCGTAGGGTGCTGCGCCCTTGGAACAACAAGGGCTCGATGCGTAGGGGCTGGTGGAGGGTGTGGTCTGTTGCCGACGAGGGAGGGCGGGTGCAGTGGGACTGCACCCCGTTCGTGAGCGTGGGACCACGCTCGCATCTGCCTGGATGAGGCGTTCGGAAAGGGCAGGGGCAGCGGCGTTCCCGAACCGGTGCGGGACAGTCATCGCAACGAGAAGCGACTTGGGTGTGGCTCTTCTGCAGGGACGGCATTGCGACGGCGGGACGCCCAGGTCAGAGCCCCGGGTGGTGCAGGGCGCTTCAACTCCTGGCACAGCAGTCTTCCCCTGACAACTTGGGGCTTCGTGCTATGAGGGTGGGCAAGGCCCGGAGGCCAGTCGGATATGGTCCGGCAGTGCGAAGTGGAAGTGGAGACCGTGTTCCGGGGCGACGTGCAGAGTGAGGTCGGCGGTGGCGGCACCCAGTAGGGCGGTCGGCGCGAGTAGGCAGCCGACAAGGACGGCGGTCAGGCGACGCCGTCCGAGAAGGGACCACGGCACCCAGAAACCGCCCACGAACACGCAGACGTAAGCCACCAGATAGAGGAAGCCGACGACCAGTGGCCTGGGGTCAGGATCCGGCCCGGGATCATTCGTTGGTCCGGGCGGATTGCACTCCAGCGCGAGCGGGATCCGCACGTGGACTGTGTACAGGGCGATCACCGAGGCGACCAGCCCGATGGCAGCCAGGAGGCACGCGAGCGCGACGAGGGCGCCGGGCTCTCCTCGTTCCTTGCCTGCATGGTCCGAAAACACGAAACTCCTCTTGTCGTAGCAGGCTTGGGGACGACCGGGGCTGAGCTCACGGTTCCCAGGGGCAGATTCTTGGCTGCGCGCGGAGGCCCGGCCCGATCAGCTTCGGTGCGGTTCATTCGAATGGGCCGCTGATCAGGTAGTGAGGGTGTAGTCCCGCTGGTCGGGGCCGGGGTAGAGACGTTCGTGTTCTCGGGCTGCGTGGAAGTGCCAGTAGGTGTCGAGGTCGCCGTTGGAGACGAGGGTGCGCAGTCGCAGGACGGCTTCGGCGCCGGGCAGGCCCCAGCGGGCGCCGGTGATGTCGAGGCGGTCGGCGATCAGTCAGGTGGCGGCAGGCGCCCTCGACCGCGCCGGTGGCGATCGGCCAGCCGCTCGCGAGCGCGGTGTCGTAGCGGAGCTGGTCGAGGTGGCCGGTCAGGTAGCGGTGGCAGGCGTCGACTGCCTCGCGCCGGGCTGCCGACAGGTGTTCCTGCTCCGCCTGGGCAGTCATCTCGGCGGCGGTTCGGGCTGCGTGGCCTGCCAGGATCGCGGTCAGACAGTCGGCGACCCAGGTCTCGGCCTCTGTGGTGCCGGGCTTGTGGAAGGCATGGGCCGCGGTCCAGATGTACTCGGTGACGTGGACGAAGTCCAGCAGCACGTGCACGGTGACGCCGCGTCGGATGGTCTCGGCGGTGATCAGGTCGAGCTGGTGGCGGGCGCCGTCGACCAGGACGACCCAGGGCCGCAGATGCTGCGGGTCGCGGGCTTCGGCCTGGTCGAAGGCGTCGGCGATGACCTGTTCGGGCGGGCGGAGCAGGGAGGCAGTGCACCACTTGTGCTCCGCCCGCGGCCCCGGGCGGACGGCCCGCTCCTCGCTGCGGCCTCCGGGTGGGTGGATCACGTCGTGGGGGCGTCTGGGTGCCGGGTGGGTGTCGAAGAGGCAGGCCACGGTCGCCATCCGTTTGCGGTTGGGCTTCTCGCCCGGCGCGAGCCGGCCGCGGTGGCCCCCGGCGGCGGCTTTCGCGGCGGCGCGGCGGGTGGCCTCGCGCAGGGCCTCGGGCCGCATGACCACGCCCTTGCCGTCCACCTGCAGCACCAGCGG
>Ga0302314_10002310_pt1 | contig 35399 bp, 33 predicted proteins | sample III_Palsa_N2_3_FD_200533 | JGI IMG/M metagenome (GOLD analysis project Ga0302314, IMG submission 200533) | Peat permafrost microbial communities from Stordalen Mire near Abisko, Sweden - III_Palsa_N2_3 | ecosystem: Environmental > Terrestrial > Soil > Palsa > Peat permafrost | place: Sweden...
TCGGTCCCGCGCCGCGCACCGTGCTGGCCGGCGCGGCGCCGGCCAGCCGGTCCAGGAGCGCGGGGAAGACGCCGAGACGGCTCTCGAAGTCGTCCCGGGCGCCGTCCGGCCGACCGTCCCGCGCGGTGTCGTCCGGCTGCCCGTCGCGGGCGGGCTTGGCGAAGAGCAGGCCGATGCCCACCAGGTCGTCGGCCACCGGGGTGACGTAGGCCTCGGCCCGCGCCGTCCAGTGCACCTCGACCATGTCGGTCCACGGCGCGACCCGGTAGTGGCGGCGCAGCCCGTACCTGGCCTGCCCGCGCCGCGCCCGCCCGGGCCCAGGACCGGCGCCGCGGCCGGGACCGGGGCCGGTGCCCGGGCCGGGGTCCTCGTCGGCCAGCACGCAGGCCTTCCTGATCCGCGACTGCAGCCCGTCCGCGCCGACCAGGTACCGGGACTCGAGGCCGGCGGCGGTCACGTGATCGGCGTGCTGGGTGAACGACGTCACCCGGACCGGCACGACCTCGACGCCCAGTTCGGCCGCACGTTCCGAGAGCGCGGCGTGCAGCGTGGTGCGCCGCACGCCCCGCCCCGGATGGTGCCGGTAGAGCGCGTCGGCCTGGTGGTTTCCGTCCAGGTAGCGGATGCCCCGCAGCGGGTGGCCGCCGGGATCGACGCCGAGCGCGGCCAGGCGCCGGATGGCGGCGGGCGTCAGGCCCTCGCCGCAGGCCTTGTCGGTGGGCGCGGCCCGGGGCTCGGCCACGGTGACCGACAGGCCCGCCCGGGCGCAGCCGATCGCCGTCGCCAGGCCGACCGGGCCGCCGCCCACGACGAGCAGGTCGATCATGACGGGTTTCCGGCCTGCGCGCTCCCGCCGCCGGCCGACGCCGCGGTCGCGGTCTCCCGGGGCGCGGCCGCGGCGAGCGCCCGGGTCTCGCAGCGGATGCGCACGGTCAGCAGGGCCGCGTTGAGCACGGTGAACGCGCTCGCGGTGATCCAGGCCGATCCGGTCAGCGGCAGGGCCGCGCCCTCGATGATGACCGCGACGTAGTTCGGGTGGCTGAACCAGCGGTAGGGCCCCGAGCGGACCAGGGGCGCTCCCGGCAGCACGATGACCCGCGCCGACCACCGCGGGCCGAGGGTCGCGATGCACCACCAGCGCAGCCCGTTCGCCGCCACCACCACGGCGAGCATCGGCCAGCCGAGCGCGGGGATGAACGTCCGGTGCGCGACGATCGGCTCGATGACGCAGCCGGCGAGCAGCGCGACGTGCAGCGCGACCATGACCGGGAAGTGGCCCGCGCCCGACTCGACGCCGCCCTGGCGCAGGCTGGCGGCCGCGTGCCGCTGCGACACGACGAGCTCGGCGACCCGCTCGACAGCGATGACGGCGAGAAGCGCCCAGTAGACATCCATCAGATCACCATCGCAGCAGGACGAGCTCGGCGCTGACCCCGGGACCCAGGCCGATCAGCAGCCCGAACGACCCCGGCGCGGGCGGCCGCTCCGCCACGGTCAGCTCAAGGATGTGGAGCACGGACACCGAGGACAGGTTACCGACTTCGGCTAGGGACCGCCGGCTGGTCTCCAGGGCGGCGTCGGGCAGCTTGAGGGTGCGGGCCGCGGCGTCGAGGACCTTCGGGCCGCCGGGGTGGCAGATCCAGGTCCCGATGTCGTCGGCGGTCAGGCCGTGCCCGGCGAGGAAGCCGGTGACGCTCGCGCTCAGCCGCCGCTCCACCACCTCGGCGAGTTCCGCCGTCAGCACGATGCGGAAGCCGCCGGGCCCGAGCCGCCAGCCGAGCGCGTCGCCGCTGTCGGGGTAGACCTCGCTGCGGGTGGCGATGACCCGGGGGAGCCGCGGTCGCCGGGCCGCCGGGCCGCGCGCTTTCGCCCGCGCCCGCGTCCCGGTGGCGACGAGCGCCGCCGCGCCGTCGCCGAACAAGGCGCTGGCGACCAGGTCGGCGGTGGTGACCGCGGTCCGCGGCCAGCTCAGCGAGCAGAGTTCGACCGCGAGCAGGGCGGCGGTGTGCCGCGGCCAGCCGTGCAGGTAGTCGTGCATCCGGGCCAGCCCGGCCGCGCCGGCCACGCACCCGAGCCCGAACACCGGGAGCCGCTTCACGTCGGGCCGCAGCCCGAGCCGGGGGATCAGCAGGGCGTCGAGCGAGGGCACGGCCACGCCGGTCACCGAGGTGACGATGAGCAGGTCGAGGTCGGCCGGGGCGAGGCCGGACTCGGCCAGGGCGGCGCGCAGCGCCCGCTCCCCGAGCGCGGTCGCCTCCTCGATGTACCGGTCGTTGACCGTCGCGCCGGAACCGCCGGAACCGCCCGCCCCGTCGGCCCGCTCGCCGAGCCCCCCGCGGCCGTCGAGCTCGCCGTAGGCGTCGAGCGGGAGGACGGTGTGCCGGGTACTGACCCCCGCGTTGGCGTGCAGCCGCTCGACCAGCGCCCGCTGCGCGGGCGGGATGCCGGCTAGCTCGGCGACGGCCCGGGTAAGCTCGTCCTGCGGATAACGGTAAGCGGGGAACGCCGAGCGGGCCGCCACGATCCGGGTCATCAGCCCAGCGAGCCCACGAGGTGCGGCGCCGCCGTCAGCGCCTCGCCGCCGGCGGCGAGGATCAGGACGTCCACCCCCGCGATGGCGATCGCGGCGATGAACGGCACCCGCCCTCGGCCGCGGCCGACGGCGCCGGTGACCGCGAGGACGCAGGCGGCGCACAGCCCGGCGACGGCCACCCACCGCCGTCCCGGGTTCGCCGCGGTCAGCAGGAGGACCGAGGCCGCCAGCAGGAGGGTGAGGGCGACGCCCAGTGCGGTGGTCGCCCCGAACCGGGCGGCGACCCGCTGCGGCAGCCCGCGGATCCCGCTCCGGGCGTCGTCGGCCAGGTCGGGCAGCACGTTCGCGAAGTGCGCGCCCAGACCGAGCAGCGCCGCCGCGACGGTGATCGTCGGCCGGGGCAGCGGATGCCCGGGCAGCGCGGACGTCGCGATGGCGGGCAGCAGGCCGAACGCGACCACGTAGGTGAGCCCGGACCAGGCCGTCGCCTTCAGGCCGAGGTTGTACCCCCACGCCGCCGCCAGCGTCAGCGCGTCGATCGCCAGGGTGACGGGGCCGAGGGCGCCCGCCAGCGCGAGGCTCGCGGCCAGGGCGAGCCCGGCCGCGATCCAGAGGGCGCGCGCGCTGATCAGGCCGGTCACCGTCGGCTTGTCGACCCGTCCCGCGGCCGCGTCCCGGTCCGCGTCGACCGCGTCGTTGGACCAGCCGACGGAGAACTGCCCGGCCAGGACGGCCAGCGCCACGAGCGCCAGGCGCTGCCACCCGAATCCCGGGGGCGCCGCCTCCGCGGCGAGCAGCGTGGCCATCGCCGTGACCGCCACGCAGGGAAGGAAGTGACTGGCGATGATCAGTGCCCGCACCCGCGTCATAGGCAAACCGCCGTCCGTCTCGGCCCCCTGGCACACTCGGCGAACCATCTCGAAGTGTGACCGTAACAGATCAACGTCAGAACGGTCCCGTGTTACTCCCGTACCCTCGATCGCTCGCCGCGCGGCTAGGAGGGCGCGCCCGGCGGTGACCCCTGCGGGGTGCCGCTGAGCGGGCCGGCGGGCCCGGCGCTCGGCTGATCGCCGGGCGGCTCGTCATCGGCGGCCGGCGGGTCGGGCACGACGGTGTGCAGGACGAGCGGCTGCCCGGTCGGCTCCGGGACGGGCGGGGGGAGCGGGCCGACGACGGCGTTCAGGACCTGGGAGTTCGGGATGGAGCGCAGCCCGCCGCCGGTCGCCATCTGCACGTAGGTGATGCCGATATCGGCGACGGTCCCGTCGATCTGGCCGCCGAGCGCCCCGGCCTGCAGCCGGACCTGGTCCCCGACCCGGAACGGGTGGGCCAGCAGCAAGACGATCCCCGCGAACACGTTGGACAGCGACTGCTGGGCCGCGATGCCGACGAAGACGCTGGTCAGCGCTCCGCCCAGGACCAGCTGGCCGATCGGGACGCCGAACAGGCCGAGCGTGACGATCAAGGTAGTGAGCGCCCCGACGAGCACGACCGCGTAGCTGACGATCGCCGCGTGCGCGGTGCCGGTGACCGGGTCGAGCACCTTCCGGGCCTTGCCGGAGAGCTCGAGGGTGGCCAGGCTGGCGAACACGAGGAACGCGATCGCGGTGACCGCGGCGATGATCTGGTAGACGACATACGTCGCGGAGAAGAACCGCGTGAAGTAGCCGTGCGCCCAGCCCGAGGCGGAGGCCGCGGCGATCGCGAAGATCAGCTCGATGATCGCCTTCACCGGCCTGGTCTTCGCCTTGACGATGGCGACCTGGGCAGACAGGTCAAGCTGCGGCCCGTCTTGCATGTGCATGGCCCGATCCTACCGGGCAGGGCGTGAGCCCTGCGGGCAGGATCGGGCCATCAGCGCTGGCTAGACGAGCGCCTTGCCGACGGGAAGGCGGATCTTGCCGCCGATGCCGTTGGAGACGCCCGCGGCCGAGGTGTACCAGGCGACGAGGGCCGTCACCACGCCCAGGTAACCGCCCAACTGGACGATGCCGGGGCTGTTGGAGAAGTTCCCGATGACCAGGGCGATCTCGGTGAGCTCGAGGGTGAGGAAGACGCCGAAGACCGCCAGGTTGACTTGGACCGACATCAGCAGCATGTAGGTATTGAAGATGGCGAATGCGAGCAGGATCCAGGCGATGTCATGGTTGGCCTCAGCCGGCGACGTCGCGGACGGGGCGACGAATTTGGCCCAGAGGAAAAGGCCGATCCAGAAACCGCCGTAGGTGGAGAACGCGGTCGCGCCGAACACGTTCCTGTTCCTGAACTCCCACATGCCGGCGAGCAACTGGACACCGCCGCCGTAGGCCAGCGCATAGCCGAGCCAGGCGCTGCCGGTGGCGTTTCCGTTCATCCAGCGCGCGTTGGCCGCCGAGAGGAGAAAGGTGGTGAGGGCGAATGCCGCCAGGCCGAGAGGACCCGGGTCGGCGATGGGTGCGGCCGAGGCCGCTGGCTGTACTGATGGTGTTACTTCGCGGTCTTCGCTGACGCTCATAACGTTGCCTCCGAGCTAAACCAAACTTCCTGGCTAACCATGGGCCAGGTTGGAATAGATTCCACCGATAGCGTAACGCTGCGGTAAGTCGGCCGCGATAGTCCACAAGGTCCGAAAAAAATCTTCCTTCTATCGGTTCAGGGCGCGGTGACCGGCGCGCGGTTGCCGGCCAGGAACGCGGACAGTCCCGCCCGCGTGGCCAGCACGATCATCCGCTCCCCGGCCATCAGCTGATGATCGCGCCGGGGCGACCAGGAGAACCCGAGCGCCCCGCGTTCCTGCAGCGCGATGATCCGGGCGAGCCCGCCGACCTCCAGGTCGGCCAGCGGCCGTCCGACGATGTCCGCGCCCGGCTCGACCCGGACATCGGCGAGAAGCAGGACGTGCCGGCCGACCGCGATGGCCCGCAGCACCTTGTGCTCGAGCATCGCCACCGCGAACGCGGGCGCGGCCAGGTAGGAGACGGACCGGGAGACCACGTTGCTGACCGTCCGCTGCACCCGCTGGGCGAGCTCGTCGTCGAACAGGCGCAGCACGATGCGCAGATCCTCGCCGCGCATCGCCCGGGCCAGCAGCGCCGTCTCCAGGTTGACGATGTCGCTGTTGGTCGCGCAGACCAGCGCGATGGCGCCGTCCAGGCCGGCGGCGCTCAGCGACTGGTCGGACGCGGGACCGATCACCACCGGCAGGCCGCGGTGACGCGCGAACGCGACGGCGGGCGCCTTCGGATCGTGGTCGATGAGGGCGACGTCGAAGCCGAGGTCGTGCAGGCCGCCGACCACCCGGATGCCGACCTCGCCCCCGCCCATGACGATGACGTGCCCGCCGCGGGGCCGGGGCGCGCCGCGGATCTTCCCGGTCAGCCGGGCGCCGACGATGAGGGCGGTGACCACCGGGAGCAGTGCCATCCCGTCCACGGTGAGCAGGACCTGGGCCACCTTCTCCGCGCCGGAGTTGGCCGTGCTAGTCAGCGCCGACCCGGTCATGTCCATGATCCCCAGGTAGAGCACGTCGCCGGGCGCGTGCCCGGCCGCGGCCAGCAGGGCGAACCCGGCCACGGCCACGGCGAACAGGACGCCGAAGATCATTCCGAACTTGTTCCAGATGAGCCGCCGGCCCAGGCCGAGCGCGGTGCGCACCGGGTGGCGCTGCCGGGTGAGGGGGTCGCGCGGTGTGCCGTCGGCGACGGCCAGCACGAGGTCGGCGTCGCCGTTCATGTCCTCGGGAGCGATCAGCTGGGGGGTCCCGCCCGGGTCGGGGTCGGGGGGGACCGAGAGCCCGCAGATGACCTGGCCGGCCGGCGCGTCCGCGCGCCTGGTCACGTACAGGGTCCGGCCCGACACCCGCACGTGGCTCGGCGCGGTCTCGCCGAGGGCGGCGGCCACCAGGGCCGGCGCGGCGAGCTGGCTGCTCGACAGCACGGTGCAGTCGCGGAAGAACCCGGACAGGTGGTCGCCGAGCCGGCGGTTGTACGCGGAGACGACGAGCCGCAGGTCGGGGTTGAGGTCCTGGGCGCGCAGCGCGGCGTGAAAGTTGTCGAGATCATCCCAGCCGACCAGGGCCGCGGCCCGGGCCGTGGCCACGCCGGCCTCGATGAACGTGTCGCCCGACAGCTCCGCGCGCTCGAGCACGGTCACGCCGGGCAGCGCGGACAGCTGCGGCCCGGCGTTCTTCGACCGGTCGGCGAGCACCACAACGACGTCCTGGCCGTAGCGGCCGGTGAGCTCTCGGGCGATCCGGTAGGCCAGCGGAGTGTCTCCGCAGACAATGAGGTGGTTCCCGGTCAAAGCGGGCGCGGGCATGGAGTCGATCATAATGAAGATCGGCACTGTACGATGGGAAAGCGATGCCGCCCGAGGGGAGGACCGCCCATGGCTACCGATGATCCAATTCGCGCGTCGGACAGCGACAGGGAGGTCGTGGTGGCTGCCCTGCGGGAGGCCTACACGGCCGGCCGGCTCACGCTCGACGAGTTCGACGAGCGGATGACGGAGGCCTGGGCCAGCAAGACCTGGGGCGACCTGCGGACGCTGACCGCTGACCTGCCGTCGCAGCCGATACTCGGCGGCGACGTCCCCGGCCGGCTCTCCGGCCGGATCTCCGAGGTGCCGGCCGCGATCAAGCTGCCGGTTCACCCGCCCCGCGACACGACGACGCCGGCCCGGCGGCGCAGCCCGATCCCGATCCTCATCCCGGTCGCGGTGTGGACGGTGCTGGCGCTGCACGCCGGCGGGACGGCTACCGGTTTCGTGGTGCTTAGCATGGTGTTGCTCGCCGTTCTGCTTACGGCCGTCCGGCGGCGTTAGCTCTTGTAAAGTTCTTGGCGATGCCTGTTAACGATCACGTCGCCGCACCCGCGAACGACGACACCGGTCCCATTCCCGCGGACGCCGGCCCGGCGCCCGCCGAGCCGGCCAGCGCCGGGCCGGGCAACGTCCCCGGCCGCGCGCGGGGCCGGCTGCGCGGCCTGGCCGCCCTGGCGGCCGCCCACCGCCCGTTCTGCCTGGTGCTCGCGGCCGCGGTGCTGTTGCGGATCGTCGTCATGCTCGGCTACCCGCCGGCCATGTTCTTCAACGACTCGTACAACTACCTGACCGACGCGGTGACCAAGACGCCGGACATGGTGCGCTCCAGCGGCTACCCGCTGTTCCTCTACTTCCTGCTGCCGTTCCACAGCCTGAACCTGGTCACCGCCCTCCAGGCGCTGATGGGCCTGGCCATGGGGACCGGGATCTACGCCGTGCTCCGCCGCCGCGGGCTGCCCTGGTGGGGAGCCACGATCCCGGCGCTGCCGGTCCTGTTCGACGTCTTCGAGCTGCAGCTCGAGCACATGGTCGCCTCCGACGTGCTCTTCTACACCCTGGTCACCGGGGTGCTCGTGCTGCTGTGCTGGTGGGACCGGCCGCCGCTCGCGGTGGCCGTCCTCGTCGGCCTGGCCACCGGGTACGCGGCGACCGTCAGGAACGTGGGCGAGCCGCTGCTGGTGCTGATCGTGGCGGCCATGCTGCTGCGCCGGATGGGCTGGCGGCGGATCACCGCCACCGCGGTCGCCGGCCTGCTGCCGATCGTCGCCTACATGGCCTGGTTCCACACCTTCACCGGCCACTACGCGCTCAACGAGGCGACCGGGACGTCCCTCTACAGCCGGGTGCAGTCCTTCGCCGAGTGCTCGAAGATGAACCCGCCCGCCGACCTGCGGGTGCTCTGCGACCCGCGTCCTCCCTCGGAGCGCCCGAACTCCCAGGAGTACCTCTGGTCGAACCAGACCCCGCTGGCCAAGCTGACCGGGGACAACAACGTCAACCGGTTCACCCCGAAGATCGAGTCGCTGACGAGCAAGTTCGCCAAGCTGGCGATCGAGTCCCAGCCGCTCGACTACCTCAAGGTCGTCGCGCACGGCACGCTGACCACGTTCGAGTGGCGGCGGGCGAACACCGGCAACGCCCTCGGCAACCTGGAAGGCTCGGGGTCGCTGTTCCGCTTCGAGTCCACCGTCGCGCCCGTCCCCGGCTGGGTGACCACCAACGCGGCCAACGCCCAGGCGGCCCGCGACTACGGCGGCGCGTCCTACGGCCGCCCGTCCGTGGTCGAGCCCTGGTCCATCTTCCTGCGGGCGTACCAGAAGGTCGTCTACCTGCGCGGCCCGTTCCTGTTCCTGTTCCTGCTGGTCGGCGCGGCCGGCGCCTGGCTCGGCATGCGCCGCCGGACCCGGGTGCCCGGCACCGGCTGGGGCGGCCTGCCCCTGCTTCCGTGGATCACCGGCGTCGCCCTGATCGTCCTCCCGGTGATGACCGCCGGCTTCAGCTACCGCTACGTACTGGCCGCCGTCCCCGCTCTCTGCCTGGCCGCCGGCCTCGCCTTCGCCGGCCGCGGCAGCCTCATCACCTGGCTGAAGCGCTTACCGGACTCGTCGTCGACAACCACGTCCAGTAGTCCGCCGCCAGGGGGGCGGGGCGCGCGTTTCGACGGGCTCGACGCACATGAAGCTGTTCATATGAACGGTCACGTGGTAGAAACGGGGACATGGATGTCGCCAGCCGCCTGGATCTGACGTTGCGGCTTGTTCAGGGCCCCGGCCGGGCGTCGGTGCCGGAACTCGCCCAGCGCCTGGGCGTGTCCGAGATGACCGTGCGCCGGGACCTGGACGCACTGGAGCGGCAGGGGCTGGTGCGGCGGGTGCACGGGGGCGCGGTTCCCGCCCTGGCCCGAGAGGCCGGCGGTGGGTTCGCGGCCCGGGAAGCCTGGCAGGCCGCCACCAAGGACCGCCTGGGCGCGGCGGTCGCCAGGCTGGTGGAACCGGGGTCGCGGGTGCTGCTCGATGCCGGGACCACGACCGTGCACGTGGCCGGGCACCTCGCCGCCCGGGCGCCGCTGACGGTCGCGGTACTCAGCCTGCAGGCGGCCGCCCCGCTGGCCGACCAGCCCGGGATCGAACTCGTCGTCGTCGGCGGCCGGTCGCGGCCGGGCGAGCGCTCGCTGGTCGGGCCGATCGCGCTGCGGACGCTTGAGTCCCTGGCCTTCGACTGCTTCGTCATGTCAATCGGCGGGGTGCACGCCGAGCACGGCTGGTCGGAATTCTCCCTCGACGACGCCGCCGTCAAGCAGGTCGGGCTCGGCCAGGCGACCCGCACGGTGGCCGTCGCGGACGCGACCAAGCTCGGCGTCCGCGCGTTCAGCCAGGTCGCTCCGCTCGGGGTGGCGGACTGCTTCGTCACCGACGAGGCGGCGGCCGACGCGGACACCCACCCGAACGGCCCACTGACCCTCCAAGCCCTGCGCGAGGCCGGCGTCGAAACGATCCTCGCATGACCGCGGGAACCGCGGGCGTCGAGGGAATCGACCGGCCCGACCGCCGCGGGCGCACCGGCCTAGACGGGCACGGCCGCGGCCTCGCCGGGAACCCGCGGGTCCGGATCCGCGACGTGGAGGTGCTCTCCTGCGACTGGTACGTGCTGCGCAAGACCACCTTCGACTATCAGCACCAGGACGGGCACTGGAGCAGCGAGCAGCGCGAGACCTATGACCGGGGCGACGGTGCCACCATCCTGCTGTATGGCCCGCGGCGCCGGACGGTGCTGCTGACCCGGCAGTTCCGGCTGCCCGCGTATGTCAACGGGCACCACGACGGCATGCTCACGGAAACCGCGGCCGGGCTGCTGGACGGGGACAGCCCGCAGGACGCGATCCGCCGGGAGGCCGCCGAGGAGACCGGCTGCCACGTCGGCCAAGCCCAGCACGTCTTCGACGTGTACATGAGCCCAGGGTCGGTCACCGAGCGCCTGCACTTCTTCGCCGCGCCCTACGATAAGCCCGCCTCGGCCGGCGGAGGCGTCGCCGCCGAGGGCGAGGACATCACGGTCGTGGAACTCGGCTTCGCCGAGGCCCTGGCGATGGTCCGCACCGGCGAGATCGCCGACGCCAAGACGATCATGCTCCTGCAGTGGGCGGCGCTCGACGGCCCGTTCAGAAACGATCAGAGCCGGTAGGACGAACCGCTGCTGCCGGCCGCCCAGGCGTCCGGGAGGGCGGCCGCCAGGGCGTGCTGCTCGAACTCGGTCGTCCGGTCGACCTCGCCGGTGATCAGCAGCCCGTCGTAGACGTTGTCCACCAGGGTGGTGATCACTATCTCGTCGGCGGGCTCCAGCGCCACCTGGTCGACGGCCTTCCCGTGGGCCGTCCGCGGGAAGACCGCGGCGACTGGGCCGGGTCAGCCGGCTCGTCGCACCTGCGCGGTTAGATGATGGCGCTGGCGGCGGGCTGGTCGAGGAGGAACAGGGTGCGCTCGGTGCCGCGGGCGCCGGCTGCCGGGAGCTTGTCCTGGGGTTCGCCGGCTAGGGCGCGGGAGACGGCTTCGGCCTTTTCCGCGCCGCTGGCCAGGATCCAGACCTCACGGGCGGTCTGGATGGCGCCGAAGGTCAGCGAGATCCGGGTCGGCGGCGGCTTGGGCGAGTTGCGGACGGCGACGACCTCGCCGCCGGCGTAGGCCGCGGGGGCGTCGGGGAAGATCGAGGCGACGTGGCCTTCCGGGCCGATGCCGAGCATCAGGATGTCGAAGGCCGGCACCAGCGCGCCGTCCGGGGCGGCACCGGCGAGCTCGGCGGCGTAGCGGGCGGCGGCGGCGTCCGGGTCATCGCCGTCGGGGCCGTCGGGGCCGTTCATCGTGTGGATGCGGGCCGGGTCGGCGCCGATGTGGTCGAGCAGGGCGGAGCGGGAGCCGGTCTCGTTCCGCTCGGGGTCGCCGGCCGGCTCGAACCGCTCGTCGCCCCACCAGAAGTCGACCTTGGACCAGTCCACCGCGTGCAGGGCCGGCGCAGCGGCGATGGCCGCCTGGACCTTGGTGCCGATACCGCCGCCGGTCAGGACCAGGTGCGCCCGCCCGGAGGCGGCGATCGCGTCGGCCAGCCCGGTGATCGTCCGGGCCGCGGCCGCCTCGGCCAGCAGCGTCCCGTCGGCGTGGATGAAGACTTGCGGTGCGGCGCTCATACCCGGGTCACGCCTCCCTCGTCCGGCTCCGCCGGCTCGGGGGGCTCGGGCGGCAGGGCGTTGATCAGGACCTGGTTCAGGGTCTCGTGGTACACCTCGTCGGGGTCGAGGCGGCGGAGCTCCTCGGCCAGGAGCTCGGCGGTGTCGCGGCGGTGCAGCGAGACCATCCGGTCGATCCGCCCGGGCCAGGCCAGCGTCGCCGTCCGGCCGTCGGCGCGGGTGATCGTGATGTCGCCTTCCGCCGTGCTGAACGAGGCCGAGGTGATACCGGGACCGGCCGAGACGGCCCGGGTGACCGGGACGCCGAGCCGGGCCGTGAGCCAGGCGGCGATCAGGTCCGCCGTGGGGTTGCCCTGCTCGGCGCCGACCTCGCCGGCGGTGATCGCCGGGTGGGCCTGGTCGAGCGTGGCGGCGAGCAGCGAGCGCCAGGGCGTCGCCCGGGTCCAGCCGAAGTCGGTGTCGCCGGGCTGGTAGGCCGAGGCGAGGGCGGTGATCGTCTCGTAGGGGTCGTCGCTGGCGGCCGAGTCGGTGACCCGCCGCTGGGCGAGCGCGCCCAGGGGGTGCTTAGCGGGCATCTCCGGGCCCTCGTCCGGCCACCAGGTGACCACGGGCACGTCCGGGACGAGCAGCGGGGCGACCACGGAGTCAGCGTGCTGCCCGAGCGGCCCGTACATGCGCAGCACGATCGTCTCGCCGGGCGAGGCCTCGCCGACGCGGATCTCGGCGTCGAGCCGGGAGTCGGCCTTGGGCCTGCGGGCGATCACCGCGAGGATCCGGCAGGGGTGCTCGCGCGCGGCCTGGTTGGCCGAGCGGATCGCGTCGTACTGCGCGGCCTCGTCGGTCACGATGATGAGCGTGAGTACCATGCCCAGCGTCATGCCGCCGAGCCGCCGCCGCGCCTCGTTCAGCGCCGAGTCGATGGCGCCGGTGGTGGTGTCGGTCAGGTCAATCGTCATCGGAGTGTGTTCTCTCCTCTTAGAGCCGACGCCAGGCGCGGCCGTCGCGGGCCATCATCGCGTCGGCCGAGGCCGGCCCGGCCGAGCCCGATACGTACTGGTCAGGCTTGGTGTGCTCGGCCCAGAACTCCTCGATCGGGTCGAGGATGCGCCAGGAGAGCTCGACCTCTTCCTGGCGGGGGAACAGCGGCGGGTCGCCGATCAGCACGTCGAGGATCAGCCGCTCGTAGGCCTCGGGGGAGGCCTCGGTGAACGACTCGCCGTAGGCGAAGTCCATGTTCACGTCGCGGACCTCCATCGCCGAGCCTGGCACCTTGGAGCCGAACCGCACCGTGACCCCCTCGTCCGGCTGGACCCGGATCACCAGGGCGTTCTTGCCGAGCTCCTTGGTGTCGGTGGCGGCGAACGGCAGGTGCGGCGCGCGCTGGAAGAGGACCGCGATCTCGGTCATCCGCCGGGTCAGCCGCTTGCCGGTGCGCAGGTAGAACGGGACGCCGGCCCACCGCCGGGTGTCGACGGCGAGCCGCACGGCGGCGTAGGTCTCGGTCTTGGAGTCGGCCGGGATGCCGTCCTCGTCGAGGTAGCCGAGGACCTGGCGGCCGCCCTGCCAGCCGACGGAGTACTGGCCGCGCGCGGTTCCCTCGGCGATGTCGGCGGGCAGCCGGATCGCCGACAGCACCTTCTCCTTCTCCTGGCGCAGCGAGTCCGCGTCGAAGGAGACCGGCTCCTCCATCGCGGTCAGCGCGAGCAGCTGGAGCAGGTGGTTCTGGATGACGTCGCGGGCGGCGCCGATGCCGTCGTAGTACCCGGCCCGGCCGCCGATCCCGATGTCCTCCGACATCGTGATCTGCACGTGGTCCACGAAGCCGCGGTTCCAGACCGGCTCGTAGAGGGTGTTGGCGAAGCGGAGCGCCAGGATGTTCTGGACGGTCTCCTTGCCCAGGTAGTGGTCGATCCTGAACACCGAGTGCGCGGGGAACACCGCGTCGACGATGGCGTTCAGCTCCTTGGCCGTCTCCAGGTCGCGGCCGAACGGCTTCTCGATGACCACCCGGCGCCACGGGGTCTTGCCCGACTCGTCGGCGGGCCCGGGGTCGGACAGGCCCGACCGCTTGAGCTGCTCCACCACGGTGGGGAAGAACTTCGGCGGGATCGACAGGTAGAACGCGTAGTTCCCGCCGGTGCCGCGCTCGGCGTCAAGCTGCTTGACCGTCTCCGCGAGCTTGTCGAACGCCTCGTCGTCGGTGAACTCGCCGGGCACGAACCGCACGCCCTCGGCGAGCTGCTGCCAGACCGTCTCCCGGAAGGGCGTCCTGGCGTGCTCCTTGACCGACTCGTAGGTGATCTGGGTGAAGTCCTCGTGCTCCCAGTCCCGCCGGGCGAAGCCGACGAGGGAGAAGCCGGGCGGCAGCAGCCCGCGGTTGGCCAGGTCGTACAGGGCCGGCATCAGCTTTTTGCGGGCGAGGTCACCGGTGACGCCAAACATCACCATGACGCACGGGCCGGCGACCCGCGGGATCCGGCGGTCTCGCGGGTCGCGCAGCGGGTTGACCGGGTCGCCCGCGGCCGCGAACACCCCCGGGTTCGCCGGCGCCGGTCCCTGGTCGCCGGCGTTCGGCTCTTCCATGATCGGAACCTCCAAAGTTCCTACTGCTAGCGAATGCTGAGCGGAGCCCGCTCTAAGCGTTCAGGTTCAGCTGGTCCTGAATCGTCTGGAGCATCTCGGTCCACGAGACCTCGAACTTGGACACGCCCTCGTCCTCGAGGACCTGCACCACGTCGTCGTAGCCGATGCCGAGGGCTTCCAGGCTGGCGAACACGGCCCGGGACTCGTCGTAGGTGCCGTGCACCGTGTCGCCGCGGAACACGCCGTGGTCGGCGGTGGCGTGCAGGGTCGCCTCGGGCATGGTGTTCACCGTGTCGGCGACCACCAGGTCGATGACGTACAGGGTGTCGGGGTACGACGGGTCCTTGGTGGACGTGGACGCCCACAGCGGACGCTGCACCTTGGCGCCCTTGGCCTTGAGGGCCTCCCAGCGGGGAGTCGCGCTCCTCTGCTCGAACAGCTCGTAGGCGAGCCGGGCGTTGGCCACCGCGGCCTTGCCCTTCAGCGCCAGAGCCTCGGGCGTGCCGATCGCCACCAGCCGCTTGTCGATCTCGGTGTCGACCCGCGACACGAAGAACGACGCGACCGAGGCGATCGTCGAGATGTCGTGCCCGTTCGCCGCGGCCTGCTCGAGGCCGTCCATGTAGGCGTCGATGACCTCGCCGTACCGGGCGAGGGAGAAGATCAGCGTGACGTTGACGCTGATCCCCTCGGCCAGGGCCGCGGTGATCGCGGGCAGGCCCTCGGCGGTCGCCGGGATCTTGATGTACATGTTGGGCCGGTCGACCAGCCACCACAGCTGCTTGGCCTCGGCGATCGTCTTGGCGGTCTCCCGGGCGAACCGCGGGTCGACCTCGATCGAGACCCGCCCGTCGAGGCCGGCCGACGCGTCGTAGACCGGGCGGAGCACGTCGGCCGCCCAGCGGATGTCGTAGGTGGTGATCATCCGGGACGCCTCGCCGACGTCGACCCCGCGGACGGCGAGGTCCTTGGTCTGCGCGTCGTACGCGTTGCCCTTGGCCAGCGCGTTGGCGAAGATCGTCGGGTTCGAGGTCACGCCCCGGACGTGGGAGTCCTTGATCAGGGCGGCCAGGTTGCCGGTGGTCAGGCGGGTCCTGCTGATGTCGTCGAGCCAGACCGATACCCCGGCCTGGGTGAGCTCCTCGAGTACGTCGCTCATGCCGCGTTCCTTCTTCCGTCTTTCAAGCAGTGTGCGGGTCTAGGGGCCTGGTTGTCTAAGCGCGCGTCTTGGCGATGGAGGTCTTGGCGGCGGCGGCTACCGCGTCCGCCGTGATGCCGAACTCCTCGTAGAGCACCGACGCGGCGGCGGAGGCGCCGTAGTGGTCGACGCCGACGGACTCGCCGGCGTCGCCGACGAAGATCTTCCACGGCGCCGTGATGCCGGCCTCGACCGAAACCCGGGCGCGCATCGCCGCCGGAAGCACGTCCTCCTGGTAGGAAGCGTCCTGCAGGGTGAACCATTCCGCGCAGGGCATGGAGACGACCCGGGCGGAGATGCCGTCGGCGGCGAGGAGCTCGCGCGCGGCGACGGCGATCTGCACCTCGGACCCCGTGCCGATCAAGATCACGTCGGTCCCGTCGGCCATCACGTACGCGCCCTTGGCCACCAGCGAGGCCGGCGCGAAGATCACCCGGTCGAACGTCGGCACGTTCTGCCGGGTCAGGGCCAGGGCCGCGGGCCGCTCGGTGTTCTCGAGTATGGCCTGCCAGGCCGCCGCGGTCTCGTTGGCGTCGGCCGGGCGCACCACGTCGAGGCCGGGGATGTTCCGCAGCGACCACAGGTGCTCGATCGGCTGGTGGGTCGGGCCGTCTTCGCCCAGGCCGATCGAGTCGTGCGTCCAGACGTAGGTGACCGGCTGCTCCATCAGCGCCGCCAGCCGGACGGCGCCGCGCATGTAGTCGCTGAACTGGAGGAACGTGCCGCCGTAGACGCGGGTGCCGCCGTGGACGGCGATGCCGTTCAGGATCGAGCCCATGCCGTGCTCGCGGATGCCGAAGTGCAGCGTGCGCCCGTAGGGGCCGCCCTGCCACTCCTCGGTCTCGCGGTTGACGGGGAGGAACGACGGCGCGCCCTTCATCGTGGTGAGGTTGGACTCGGCCAGGTCAGCCGAACCGCCCCACAGCTCGGGCAGCACCGGGGCGATCGCCGACAGGACCTCGCCCGAGGCCTTGCGGGTGGCGATGCCCTTGGCGTCGGCCGGGAACGTGGGGAGCGCGTCCGTCCACCCCGCGGGGAGAGTATGCGTGGCCATGCGGGCGAAGAGCGAGGCTCGTTCACCATTAGCTTTTTCCCAGGCCGCGAACTGCTCGTTCCACTGGGCGTGCAGTGCCTTGCCGCGCTCGGCGACCTCGCGGGCGCGGGCCAGGGCCTCCTCCTCGACCGGGAAGTTCACCGTCGGGTCGAACCCGAGGATCTCCTTGGTCGCGGCGACCTCGTCCGCGCCGAGCGCGGAGCCGTGGGCGGCGCCGGTGTTCTTCTTGTTCGGGGCGGGCCAGCCGATGATCGTGTGCAGCACGATGAACGACGGCTTGTCGGTGACGGCCTTGGCCGCCTCGAACGCGTCGTAGAGCGCCTGGACGTTCTCGTGGTAGCCGCCGTCGGGGGTGTGCCAGTCCACGTGCTGGACGTGCCAGCCGTAGGCCTCGTAGCGGGCGCCGACGTCCTCGGCCTTGGCGATGTGGGTGTCGCCCTCGATCGAGATGTAGTTGTCGTCGTACAGCACGGTCAGGTTGCCGAGCTCCTGCACGGCGGCGATCGCGGAGGACTCGTGGGTGATGCCCTCTTCGATGTCGCCGTCGGAGGCGAACGCGTAGACATAGTGGTCAAACGGGCTGGTGCCCGGGGCCGCGTCGGGGTCGAACAGGCCGCGCTCGCGGCGGGCCGCCATCGCCATGCCGACCGCGTTGCCGATACCCTGGCCGAGCGGGCCGGTCGTGACCTCGACGCCCGGGGTCAGGTGGAGCTCGGGGTGACCCGGGGTGATGCTGCCCCACTTGCGCAGCTTCTTGAGGTCGTCAAGGGTCAGGGCGTAGCCCGACAGGTACAGCTGGATGTACAGGGTGAGGCTGGAGTGGCCGCACGAGAGCACGAACCGGTCGCGGCCCGCCCAGTGCGGGTCGGCCGGGTCGTGCCGGAGTATGCGCTGGTAGAGAAGGTAGGCGGCCGGCGCCAGGGACATCGCGGTCCCGGGGTGCCCGTTCCCCGCCTCTTGCACTGCGTCCATCGCCAGGACGCGGATCAAATCGACTGCCCGCTCGTCCGCGGATGACCAGTCGAGGGCGTGGTTGCTCACCGTCTTCATCTATCCCTTCGAAGTCCCCCTGTGGCCACAATGCCACGCTGGAAAGCCTATCCCGCCACGTTATCGACGGAACGCCGGGGGCATTCCGTTTCCGCAAGGTTCACCGTATCTTTGGTCTAGACCAAGCATAAACCGCGGTCTAGACCAATTCGCCGGGCCGGGCGCCGCGCGCCGCCCCCGGGGCGCTCACACTATGCTTCCCGATCGGCGCGCCCGTATGCTTCCCGACATGCCAGAGTCCAGGCGGCCATCCGCGGCGGCACCGGACGCGGGGGAGCCGTTCGACCGGGCGGCGGTGCTCGCCGGACGGCCGCCGGGACGGACGTCGGTCGCGTTCATCGTCGGCCTCGCGGCCACCGCCGCGTGCGCGATCGTCGCGCTCGGCATCGACGCGGTGCAGACGATAGCCGACGGCAACGGTCCCGCGCCGTTCGTGATCGCCCTGCCGCTCGCCCTGCTGCCGGTACCGCTGCTGGTCTCGGTGGTGCTGTGGATGGACCGGCTCGAGCCCGAGCCGCGGGCGAACCTGGCCTTCGCGTTCGGCTGGGGCGCCGGGATCGCCGCCCTGTCGGCACTGATCATCAACACCGCCAACCTCGAGTACGTGACGATGCCCGCGCTCGGCGCGTCGACCGGCGAGTACGTGGCCGCGACGTTCGGCGCCCCCGTCGTCGAGGAGACGATGAAGGGCCTGGTGCTCATCGGCCTCCTGTGGCGTCGCCGGGACGAGATCGACGGGCCCACCGACGGGGTGATCTACGCGGCGATGGTCGGCCTCGGGTTCGCGATGATCGAGAACGTCGGGTACTACATCAACGCCCTCGTCACCCCGGAGCGCGGCGGCATCGCCCTGCTCGGCTACACCTTCGTGCTGCGCGGCCTGCTCTCCCCGCTGCTGCACCCGATCTTCACCTCGATGACCGGCCTCGGCGTCGCCTACGCGGCCACCAACCGCCGCTCGGGCGGGGCCTGGGCGGTGGCCCTGGGCTGGCTGGCCGCGGTTTTCCTGCACGGCACCTGGAACGGGCTGTCCCTGTTCGGCCCGGCGGGCCTCGTCGTGGCCTACGTGATCATGGCGGGCGTGCTCTGCGGCCTGATCCTCATCCTGGTCGACGACCGCCGCCGGGTCATCGCCTTCATCCGGCGCTACCTGCCCGGCTACGAGCGGACCGGCCTGGTCACGCCGGACGACGTGGCCATGCTCGCCTCGCTGCGCGCCCGCGGCCAGGCCCGCGCCTGGGCCCGGAGCGCGGGCGGCCTGCCCGCTGCCTCGGCGATGGCCGACTACCAGCTCGCCGCGACCGAGCTGGCCTTGGCCCACGAGAAGGCCGACCGGGGGCTGCTCGACCCCGCGGCCTTCGCCGCCCGGGAGCGGTCGCTGCTCACCCTGATGCACTACGCCCGCAACGCGTTCACCCGCCGCGTCCCGGCCCACCGGGCGACGCCCGCGGCTCCGTGGGCGGCCGGGGGCTCGGCCTTCGGGCCGGGCGGCGGCCGCTCCTTATCAGGCCTTTGTCAGGACGCGGCGAGGTCGGCTAGCTGCTCGAGCCAGTCGGTGAAGGCCCCGGTGCCCGCGAAGGTCTCGTCGGCCAGGTCGAGCAGGCGCGGGTCGGTCTCGGGCCCGTGGTCGACCACTAGGGCATAGCCGCCGGCGTCCCGGGCCTTCCGCAGCGCCGGGACGTCGCCGAGGTCGTCGCCCGCGTAGGCGACCATCATCAGGTTCTCGTGGTCATCGAGCAGGCCGGTCAGGGCCGATCCCTTGTCCACCTCGATCGGCGGGCGCAGCTCCTCGACCAGCTTGCCCGGCTCGAGCCGCAGCCCGGTCTCGTCGGCCAGGCGCGCGGTGGCCAGGCGCACCTGGCGGGCGGCGGCGGCCTGGTCGGGAGCCTGCCGCCAGTGCACCGCCACCGAGACGGTCTTCTCCTCGACCCGCAGGCCGGGCGAGTCCGCGAGCAGTTCGCGCAGCACCCGGGCGGCCTCGCTGACCCGGGCCATCCAGGTCGCGGCGGCGGGGTCGACCCGGCGCACGCCCTCGTCGGACCGCTCGATGCCGTAGGAACCGAGCAGCGGCACCCCGGCGACGCGGATCCGGTCCTCGAGGAACGCGACCGGCCGCCCGGAGATGACCGCCAGCAGGCCCAGGTGCCTGCTCAGCCGCTCCAGGGCCACGGCGACGCGGTCCGGCAGCGCGCTCGCGGTGGGGTCCTCGATGATCGGCGACAGCACGCCGTCGAAGTCGAGAACGAGGCCGGAGCGCCCCGGGTGCTCCGCCAGGGCGTCGATCGCGGTCGGCCGTGAGCTCATGCGCCTCAGCTTAGGCCGCCTCCGTGACCCGGGTACCCTCGCCGTGTGCTCCTTACTTCCAAGCGTGCCGTGCTGCTCCTCATCGACCTGCAGGAAAGGCTGATGCCCGCGATGCACGACGGCGAGACCGTCATCGCCCGGGCAGCGCGGCTCGCCGAGGCCGCCCGCCTGCTCGACGTGCCGGTGCGCGCCACCGAGCAGTACCCGGCCGGGCTCGGCCCGACGGTGGCGGCGCTGGCCGCCTATCCGGGTGAGGTGCTGGCCAAGACGGCGTTCTCCGCGGCCGACGCCCCCGGTTTCCCCGCGCTGCTGCCCCCCGGGGCCGGCGACCTCATCATCGCCGGGTGCGAGGCCCACGTCTGCGTGCTGCAGACCGTCCTGCGCCTGCTCGGTTCCGGGCGCCGGGTGGTGCTGGTCGCCGACGCGACCGGCTCGCGCGACCCGGACGACAAGGCGGCCGCGATCGACCGTGCCCGGTTCCACGGCGCGGAGGTCGTCACCTCGGAGATGGTCCTGTTCGAGTGGCTCCGCGACGCCCAGCACCCGCGGTTCCGCGACGTCCAGAAACTCCTCAAGTAAGCCTGCCGGCACCTCAGCGCTCGGCCGACGGGAAGGCGTCGCCGGGGGCGATGAGGCCGCTCTCGTAGGCGAGGACGACGGCCTGAACCCGGTCGCGGAGGCCGAGCTTGGTCAGGATGCGGTTGACGTGGGTCTTCACCGTGGCGTCGCTGAGGGTCAGGGCGGCGGCGATCTCGGCGTTGCTCATCCCGCGGGCGACGAGGCCGAGGACCTCGAACTCGCGGGCGGTCAGCGCGGACGGGTCGGCGCTGAACGAGCCCTGCCACCAGGGCCGGGCCGGGCCGTGCGCGTTCCCCGGCCGGGCGGCCAGCCCCGGCGAGCCCGCGGTGCCCGACGTGCCCCGGGGCGCGAACTTCTCGACCAGGCGACGGGTGATGGACGGGGCGAGCAGCGCGTCCCCGGTGCGAACGAGGGCGACGGCGCCGACCAGGTGCTCGGGGGTCACGTCCTTGAGCAGGAACCCGCTGGCCCCGGCGGCCAGCGCCGCGTACACGTACCGGTCGAGGTCGAACGTGGTCAAGATGATGATCCGCGGGTCCGCGGGTCCTGGCCCGGCGGCGAGGATGCGCCGGGTGGCCTCGATGCCGTCCATGCGCGGCATCCGGATGTCCATCAGCACGACGTCCGGGCGGTGCTCGAGCACCGCGGCGACCGCCTGCTCGCCGTCGGCGGCCTCGGCCGCGACGTCGATGCCGGCCGCCTTGAGTATGAGGCGGAACCCGCCCCGGACCAGGGCCTGGTCGTCGGCGATCACCACGGTCAGCGGGCGGGCGAGAGGCTGCGGGTGGAACACGGGACCGTCCGCTGGGAGCTGGCTCATGCCGGGAGCGCCGCCCGCAGCTGCCAGCCTCCGCCGGCCAGCGGGCCCGCCTCCAGTTCCCCGCCGTACAGGGCGAGCCGTTCGCGGAGCCCGGGCAGCCCCCGGCCGGGCACGCCGCCCGAGGCGGAGGCGGCGGTGCCGCTGCCGCCGTCGTCGCGCACCGTGATCGCCAGCTCCGGTCCCCACTCGACCGTCACCGAGACCGCGGCCCGCCCGGCGTGCCGCATCACGTTGGTCAGCGCCTCCTGCACGACCCGGTACGCGACCAGGTCCGCGCCGGGCGGCAGGGGCCGGGGCGTGCCGCTGACCCGGAGCTCGACCGGCAGCCCGGCGGCCGACACCCGGTCGATGAGCGTGTCGAGCTCCGACAGGCTCGGCTGCGGGCGCAGCGCGGTCCCCACGCCGCCGGCCCCCGCGCCGGCGAAGGCGCCGACGTAGCCGTCGGCAGCCGGGCTGAGCAGCCCGAGGAGGCTCCGGAGCTCCGTCATCGCGGTGCGTCCGGACGCCTCCACGGCCAGCAGCGCGGCCTCCGCGTCGCCCGGGGACGAGGCCAGGACGGTGCGGGCCGCGCCGGCCTGGACGACCATGACCGACACGCTGTGGGTGACGACGTCGTGCAGCTCGCTGGCGATCCGCGCCCGCTCGGCGGCGAGGGCCCGCAGCGTGGCCGCCTCGTGCTCGGCGCTCGCGCGGCGCAGCCGGGCGGCGGAGTCGGCGAGCCGGCGGCGCTGCTGGCGGACGCCGAGCCCGGCGGCGGCCGCCACCACGATGACCAGGAACACCGCCGAGAGCGTGCCGGTGACCCGGAAGTGCGGCAGGTCGCTGCCGAGCGTGACCGCGGTATCGATCGTCACGATCAGCACCGCGGCGATGGCCAGGTTCCGGTACCGGCTGTGCACCACCGTGCTGTAGGCGGCGAACACGGCGGCGGCGAGCGCGATGGGCGGCACGAGGTACAGGCCATGCAGGATGAGGATCGCCGCGATGACCGCGAACCAGACCGTGATCGGGTACAGCCGCCTGACCGCGAGCGGCAGGCAGGTCAGCGCGGCGACGATCAGCGTCACCAGCGACGCGTGCGGCCCCGGGACCGTGGCGACGAGCACCCCGTTGACCGACTCCTTGAAGACGCCGCCCCGGGCGGCCGCGGAGACCGCCTGGGCCGCGGCCGCGACCGCGATGACGGCGTCGACCGACAGCACCCGGACGGACGGGGCCGCCCCGCGCGGCTCCGCCCGCCCGAGGAAGGCGACCAGCCTGACGATAGATCCCGCCATGCCTCCCAGTGTGGCAGTCAGGCCCGGGGGGCGGCGTCGGCCGCGATGCCTAAATCAGGTACGCCGAAAGGATGACGGCCGTTAGCGTCCGTACTGCTGGCGCCAGAGGTGCTCGGCCTGCTCGTGCGCGAGCCGCCTGGCCTTGTGCCGGCTGAGGTGGCCGTAGTGCCCGCGGTCGAAGTGCCGGTCGATCTCCGCCGCGACGAACCCGGCGAGGAGCTCCTTGGCCAGCGCGTGGTGCGGGTTGAGGCCCTCGCGCCGCAGGTGGTGCTCGTACATCCGCATGACCTCGAAGCCGACCGCCGCCGCGAGCAGCTCATGCGTGACCTCGTGATGCGGTCGGCTGCCGCCGTAGACCATGTCGTAGGCGTCGCGGTGAGCGTGCCTCTCGAAGAGTGCCATAAAGCCGAAGGTAAGCGAGAAATCGGCCCCCGGGACCCGCAGCGGCGCGGGGTCCCCGGAGAAGGATTGGTCAGTAGCCGCCGTACTGCTGCTGCCAGAGGTAGTCTGCCTGGTCGCGGGCCTGCCGCCTGGCCTCGTGCCGGTCCAGGTGGCCGTAGTGACCCTGGTCGAAGTGCTTGTCGACCTCGGCCGCGGCGAACCCGGCGAGCATCTCCTTGCCGAGCTCATGGTGCTCGACGATGCCCTCGCGCTCGCGGTGGTGCTCGTACATGCGCATGGCCTCGAAGCCCGCCGCGCCGGCTATCAATTCGTGCGTGACCTCGTGCCGCGGGCGGTCGTAGTCGTTGACCTGACCGTAGGCGTCGCGGGCACCGAGGAAGTCAAAAAGTCCCATAATCCGAACCTAGCCGGCCCGGCGAGGGCGGCTCGGCACCCTCATGAGACCCGAAGAATGACGTCACCCGGCGCCCCGCTCAGCCAGGGCTACGACGGGGTACCGATGGCCCGCTCGAACGCGCCGGCGATCACCTTGTAGCCGGTGGGGTTGGCGTGCATGTTCGGCCCGACCGGGGCGGAGGCGCACATCCAGGTCCACTGGCAGATGCGGGCCACGTCGACCGGCTCGCCGTGCGTCTTGCTCATGTCGGTGGTGTCGAACGCGGCCTGCACGGCGGCCCGCTTGACGTCATAGGTCTTGAAGGCACTGGCCAGCCGCTGGTTGAAGTCCACGATGAGGGTGAGGCTCTGCTTCGCCGCGGTTTCGCCCTGCGCGCTTTCCAGGGCGTAGGCGAGGTACGGGTCGTAGTAGGTCATGCCCGAGATCACGGTCTTCGAGCCGGCCGCGGCGCGGAGCGTGCTGAGGATCTTGGGAACGTTGCGGCTGATCGTGGCGAGACCGCTGCTCGCGCAGCTCGAGGAGTACCAGGTGGGGCCGACGCACTCGATGTCGTTCCCGCCGATGTTGATAGTGACCAGCGCGATCCGCGACTTGTGCGCCCGGATGAACGCGACCGCCTGGTTGAGCTGCGATCCGTCCTGGTACTGGCAGGGCGAGTTCCTGCCGGTGATCATCGATGCCGTGGTCTCACCCGAGCAGCCGAGCTTGACCTCGGTGAGCGAGTGGAACTTCGCCTCCGCGTGGTAGTGCGCGTAGATGTCGTCGACGTAGCCCTGGTCGGTGCTGCGCTGCCCCCCGTTCGACACGGGCTGCGTGCCGGTGGCGAGGGAGTCGCCGAGCGAGATGTAGTAGAGCGGGGAACCGCTCGCCGGGATGAGGGGAGCGCTGTTCGCGTCATTCGAGGTCGTGTCCCCGATCGACGAGCAGGCGGTGGCGAGAACGGTGAGACACGCTGCCGCTATGACCAGGGCGGGCAGCGCGAGGCGGGATCGCACAGTCATCAATCTGTCCTCAAGGCTGGCGGGGGAGTCGGGCGGGGGGAATTTAGCACGGAGTCTGGCTGGGGGCGGTCGGGTCGGGTCGGATGGACGTCATCGTTATGACGGAGCCGTCGCGGTGGTCTCCTACGGCTTGCTCAGCGTCCCGATGGTTTTCTCGAACGCGCCGGCGATCTGCTTGTAGCCGGCGGCGTTGGCGTGGACGTTCTGCCCGATCGGCGGACCGGAGCACATCCAGGTCCATTCGCAGATCCGGGCCACGTCGAGCGGCTGGGTGCCGAGCTTCGCGAGGGCGGCCGTCTCGGTGTAGTCAGCGGTGCTGAACGCCCCCCAGACGTCGGCCCGCTTGAGGCGGTCGGCCGCGAGGTCCGCGGCGACGATCGTGTTGTACTTGGCCACGTCGATGAGGCTCGCCGCCGCCACCGCCTTGCCCGTCGATCCCAGCAGGTAGTAGGCGAGCCACGGGTCGTACACGCTCATCCCGGCGATCACGGTCTTCGCCGCGACCGCCTCGTGCAGCGCGCTGAGGATCTTGGGCAGGTCGCGGCTGACCGCGGCCAGGCCGTTGTCCAGGCAGCTGGTGTTGACCGACGTCTGGCTGAAGCACGGGACGATGTCGTCCGCGCCGATGTCGATGGTGACCAGGGCGATCTTCGACCGGTGGGCCTTGATGAACGCGAGCGCCTGGTTGAGCTGCGACCCCTGCTGGTAGGCGCACTCGGAGCCGGTGCCGTTGATCATCGCCGTCGTGGTCTCCCCCGAGCAGCCGAGCTTGACCAGCGTGAGCGAGGTCTTGAGCGTCGCCTCCGCGTGGTAGTGCGCGTACACGTCGTCGACGTAGCCCTGGTTGGTGGAGTGCTGCGCCCCGCTCGCCACGGGCTGCGTACCGGTGGACAGCGAGTCGCCGAGCGAGACGTAGTAGACGAGGCTGGCGCCGGCCGCGGCGGCGGGATCGTTATCCGAGGCCGGGTCCATCGCCCCGGCCGTCGAGCAGGCGGCGACCAGGACGGCGAGGCAGGCCGCCGCGGCCGCCCGGCCTGTCCGCGCTGCCCAAGATCGCACTACCGCCAACAATCGCACGGCGTCAGTCTGGCATGGCGCTCAGCCCCGTCGCGGGGCCTCGCCGCAGGTCGCATACGTGAGCGCGGTCACCCACAGGAGGGAATCACCGGGCTGACCTGCGGCGGCGACGCTGGCGCGGCCCCCTGGGCGGGAAACGTTAATTTCATGTTTACCGAGTTACCCGAAGGCCGGAGGCCGGTGCTCGAGGAAGGCGCGGACGCCCTCGGCGTAGTCGGGAGAGCCAAGGGCCGACGCGCGCAGCGCGGCGTGCGCCTCGTCGTCGGCGGTGACACCGTCGAGGATCCGCGCGACCGTCTCCTTGACCGCGCGCTGGGTGACACCGGAGCGGGCGGCGAGCAGGGCCGTGAACTCGCGCACGGCCAGGTCGAGGTCGTCGTGCACCTCGTCGACCAGGCCGAGCCCGGCCGCCCGCCGGGCGTCGAGGTCGGCGCCCGACATGAGGATGATCTTGGCGCGGGACGGGCCGACCGCGTCGACGAGGCGCTTGGTCGAGCGCAGCGGGTAGACCAGGCCGAGCTTGGCCGGGGTGATCGCGAACCGGGCGGCGGGGGCGGCGAGCCTGATGTCGCAGGCCAGCGCCAGGCCGCAGCCGCCGCCGTAGCAGTACCCGTCGATGGCGGCGATGGTCGGCGCGGGGAAGGTGGCCAGGGCCTCCTCGGCCGCCAGGACCGCGTCATCGTAGACGGCGGCCTGCGCCGGGGTCGACCGTGCCGACCCGAACTCGCTGATATCGGCGCCGGCCGAGAACGACTTGCCGCCCGCGCCGCGCAGCACGAGCGCGCGGACGCCCCCCGCGGCGGCGGCCTCGGCCAGCAGCCCGGGCAGCCGGGCGAACATGGCGTAGGTCAGCGCGTTGAGCCGGTCGGGCCGGTTGATCGTCAGGGTCGCGACCGGGCCGTCGCGGTCGAGCAGGAGCGGGCCGGTTGCCGGGCCGTTCGCCGTCACAAGGCCAGTTGTCATTGACTGTCGCTCATTCCGTCGTCGCGGGCGTCCGGGTGCGCGTCGTAGGCGACGCCGGCGCTGATCAGCTCGTCGATCTCGGCCCCGGTCAGCGCCTCGATCTCCGTCTCGAGCTCGTCGATGTGGGCCATTCGCTCGGCCGGACCCGCGAACCTCGGGTCGTCGAGCCACCGCGGCGCTCCCAGGGCCTCGGCGGTGCGGCGCCAGAGCCGCTCGCTGCCCGCGCCGATGGTGACGTACCCGTCCTTGGTGCGGTACGCCTGGTACGGAGTCGACAGCCGGTGCCTGGTCCCGGTCGGCCCGGCCACCGCCCCGCCGGAGAACAGCGCGGCCGCCTCCCACACCGTCCACGCGAGCAGCGCGTCGGTCAGCGCGATGTCGATGTACTGCCCTTGCCCGAACCCGCTGATCGAGCAGTACAGCAGGTCCGGGCGGCCGGAGCTGAGGCTCTGGTAGCCGAGCCCGAGCCGGTCCGCGACCCCGGGCCTGAAGGACTCGACTACCAGGTCGGCGGAGTCGGCCAGGCGCCGGGCGAGGGCGGCGCCGCGCGGGTCCTTCAGGTCGAGGGACACCCCGCGCTTGCCCCGGTTGACCTGGGCGAACGAGTAAGACTCGCCGTTGACGAACGGCCCGTAGCGCCGCGAGTCATCCCCGCCGTCGGGCTGCTCGAGCTTGATCACGTCCGCGCCGAGGTCGGCGAGGACCATCGAGCAGTACGGCCCGGCCAGGAACCGGGTCAGGTCGAGCACCCGGAACCCGGCGAGCGGCAGGGAGGTTTCCATGGCCTCGATCGTCGGCGCGCCGACCGGCCGCCGTCAATCCATTCAGGGCGCCCGCACTGGCCCCATATCATGACGGATGGGCTCAGGTAGCACACGGATTACTCCTGGAATGAGGCCGGACTAGGCCCGGAGCTGGTGGTGATGACATTGACGTGTCGCCCGGCCAGAATCCCTCATCGGCCCAGAAGTCGATGAGCTCTTGCTCGCTTAGCTCGCGCGGTGACACGTCGCGGGGGAGTGTCTTCCCGCTGGTCAGGGCCCAGGTAACAGTGAGCAGATAGGCGATAAGATCATCGTTGGAGACTGGCATTGATAACCGGCCTTCCGGTCGCGGGAATTGGCGAGGATTGAGGATGAGCGTGTCGCCGCGACCCCGGTACAGCACGCTCACCTGAATCGTGGCCGGGCCAAGGCATTCCGTCGCCTGATGCGATACGTTGGTCCAAGATGGGACAAGCGGGGACACGGCTCCACGGCGAAGGCAACGGCTGGGATCTCACATGGGAACTCGCGGTCAGCTCCGACAGCCGCTGCCCGACATCCTGACCGCGGCTGAGCGGGACTTCTGCACGGAGCTGCGACGGGTAGTGGACGTCGCCGGGCTCACCTGTCGCGCCCTAGAGGAATCAGCCGTGGCGGTCCGCCCGGCCGACGGCGAGCCGTGTTACTACAGCAAGTCCCAGTGGGCGCGCTGGTTGAACGGCCGGGGGATTCCTCCGCGACGGGCTGTCCGGCACTTGGCGGCGGTGCTCGCCGCCGAGGATGTCAGCGGGGGGGAACTGCTCTCCCGGTGGACCGCGACGGTCGCGCCAGCGGACCTGGCCGCGGCCACCCAGCCCGGCGACCCGCCCCTGCCTGCCCAGCGAATGCCCGGCGTCCACCCGCCGCTGTGGCAGGTCCCGGCCGCCAGCCCGCAGTTCGTCGGCCGCGCGGCGGAGATCGCCGCCCTCGATGAGCTGGCCGGGCAGGCAGCCGACGGGGACGGAACCGTCGTCGCGGTGCTCACCGGCACGGCGGGAGTCGGCAAGACCACGCTCGCTCACCGCTTCAGCCAGCACGCGCGGGACCGGTTCCCCGACGGTCAGCTCCACGTTAACCTGCGTGGATTCGACCCAGGAGGACAGCCACTCGACGTCAGCGCCGCGCTGCGCGGTTTTCTTGAGGCGATGGGCGTGCCGCCCGCGACGGTTCCCGTCTCCGCTGATGCCCAGGCGGCCCTCTACCGCTCCCTGGTCGCGGGCAAGCGCCTACTGATCGTCTGCGACAACGCCCGCGGTGTCGACCAGGTGCGCCCGCTGATCCCTGGCAGTCATGGCTGCCTGGTGGTGGTGACGAGCAGAAACGAGCTCGCTGGGCTGGTCGCCCAGGGCGCGCAGGTGCTGACGCTCGCGCCGTTCACCGCGGATGACGCGCTTGAGTTCCTGAGTCGCCGCCTGACGCCTGCCCGGGTCGGACGTGAGCGGCGGGCGGCAGCCGAGCTGATCAGCCTGTGCGCCGGACTGCCGCTCGCGATGAGTGTGGCCGCCGCGCACGCCGCCGCGCATCCCGGCTTCCCGCTCGGGGTGCTCGCCGCGGAACTGCGCGAACGGGTTCTCGACCGGCTCGAGACCGGCGACGCCGAGACCTCAGCCCGGGCGGTCTTCTCCTGGTCGTACCAGTACCTGACCGAGCTGGCCGCGCGGATGTTCCGGCTCCTCGGCATCCACCCCGGCCCGGACACGAGCGTTATCGCCGCGGCCAGCCTGGCCGGGCTGACAGCCGACCAGGCGCGCACCGCGCTCCTCGAGCTCACCCGCGCGCACCTCGCCGACGAGCACGCGCCCGGCCGGTTCGCCGTGCACGACCTGCTCCGGGCCTACGCCGCCGAGCAGGCGCGCGCGGCCGACGGCGAGCCGTCCCTCCGCGAGGCGGAGCTGCGCCTGCTCGATCACTATCTGCATACCGCCCATCAGGGTGCGCTGCTGCTCGCGCCGTCACGCGAGTGCGGCGACCTGCCGCCCCTGCCCCCGGCCGTGCTCCTGGGCCGCCCGGCCGCCGCCGAGGCCACCGAAGACGAGGCCATCGCCTGGTTCACCGCCGAGCACCGGCCCTTGCTGGCGGCGTCGGCGCGCGCGGCCGAACGCGGGCTCGGCCCGCACGGCTGGCAGCTGCCCTGGTCGATCGCCCCGTACCTCATCGTCCACGGGCACTGGCTGGACTTCGCCACGACGCAGCGGGCCGCGGTCGCCGCCGCCGAGCGAAGCGGCGATGAGAGCGGGCTCGGCCACGCCTGCCACCACCTCGGCTACGCCCTCGACCTGATCGGTGACCCCGCCGCCGAATCGTGGATGCGCCGTTCCCTCGACGTCTTCGCGGGTATCGCGGACGGGGCCGGACAGGGCCTGGCCCGGCACGGCCTCGCGCAGGTGCTCATGGTCCAGAGACGGTACGCCGAGGCGCTTCCCGTCGCCCGGGAAGCGCTGCGGCTGCGGGCTGAGCACGCCTCGGTCGCCGCCGTGGCCAGCTCAGAATCCGCCGTCGGCGCGATCTGCGCCAAGCTCGGACGGTATGAGGAAGCCGTCGCGTACTGCCAGCGGGCCCTGGCCGCCGCGGGGGAGGCGCGCGCTCGGATCTACCGCGGCGAGGCACTCAGGAGCCTTGGGTCCGCCTACTTGGGGCTCGCTGACCCCGTCCGGGCCATCGACTGCTACGAGCAGGCGATCGTGATCTACCGTGAGCTCGGAGACCTGCCCTTCCTCGTGGTCACCCTCACCGAACTCGGCGAGGCCCAGGTCGCCGCCGGAGACCTGGCCGCCGCGCACGGGAGCCGGACGCTGGCGGCCCGCGCGCTTGACCGCCTACCGCTCGCGAGCGCCCAGCAAGTCAGGGCGTGGATCTCCCGGGAAAGCGAGGCCGTCGCCAGGGCCGCCGAGGCATCAGCGTAGGCGGCCGATGGCCCGGTCGAAGGCGCACGCGATCACCTGGTAGCCCACGGCGTTGGCGTGGATGTTCGGGCCGACCGGGGCGGGGGCGCACATCCAGGTCCAGTCGCAGATCCGCTCGACGTTGACCGGCACAGCGCCCACGCCGGGAAGGGAGCCGGTGTCGCTGAAGTCGGTCGTGCTGAACGCGTCCTGCACGTCGGCCGCCGCGACGCCGAAGGCCTTGTAGTTCCCGTCGATCAGCTCGTTGTACTGCTCGCCGAGGGTGACGCTCGCGGTCGCGAGGGCCTGCCCGGCCTTTCCGGTCAGGTAGTCGGCGAGGAACGGGTCGTAGAGGTTCATGCCCGCGATCACGGTCCGCTGGCCGGCCGCCCGGCGCAGCGCGCCGAGGATCAGCGGCAGGTCGTGCTTGGCGGCGGCGAACCCGCTGGCCACGCAGGCCTGGTTGATCCCGGTGGCGGTCGCGCAGCCGTCGACGTTATTCGCGCCGATGTCGATCGTGATCAGCGTGACCTCGGACCGGTGGGCCTTGATGAACGCGAGCGCCTGGTTGAGCTGCGACCCCTGCTTGTAGGTGCACGGGGAGCCGGCGCCGGTCAGCATCGACGTGGTCGTCTCCCCGGGGCAGCCGAGCTTGACCAGCCTGAGCGAGCCGGGGAACTCCCGCTGGTAATGCTTGTACAGGTCGTTGGCGTACCCCTGGTCGGTCTCGATACTCTCCCCGAGGGTGGTGCCGGGCGGCAGCGGCGCCGTCGCGGGCTGGACGCCCTGGGCCAGGGAGTCGCCGAGCGCGACGTAGTAGGCCGGGCGCTGGCCGTGGTGGGCCGCCGTCGCCGGGGCGGCCGCGGTGGCCCGGGTCGCCGCGCTCGCCGGGACGGTGCCCGCGATGAGCACGCCGGCGGCGAGCAATGCCGCGAGCGCGCCTGCGCGCGCGAGCAGCGTCCTGACTGATGGACCACGGTGCGGCATCGTTGCCTCCCCAGACCTGATGACTCAGTGCACGAGCAGGCTCAGTATCGATGGCCTTCGCTGACCGCGCAAGGCACCGTCATCCGTGTCGTCTCGCCAATCGTTATCACGAACGAGCCCGGCCGACTCTCCACCCGCGAACCGTCACTTCCGTCACACAAGCGCCCCGCATGCGGCGCGTTCACCGGCTATCGTCTGTTGCAGTCGGTAAACGCCCGCGCACGGGGGTAGGTAACAGCTAGATGGCCGTCAGCCAGAGTGACGAGGCGCCAGCGAAGGGGCCGGCCACGGGCCTGCCCCGGCGGCTGCGCCGGGGGCTGACCGGCACGTTCGGCCGCTCGTCGGGGACGACGGGCTCGGACGCCGTGCGCCCGCTGGTCGCCGCGCACCGCCGGGTCTTCCCCGGCGCCGACGCCGACCTGGTGCGCCGGGCCTACGAGGTCGCCGACCACTGGCACTCCGGGCAGACCCGCAAGTCGGGCGCCCCCTACATCACGCACCCCCTGGCGGTGGCGCTGCTGCTGGCCGAGATCGGGATGGACACGACCACGCTGGTGGCCGCGCTCCTGCACGACACGGTCGAGGACACCGGGCTGACGATCGGCCAGGTGAAGGCCGAGTTCGGGGCCGAGGTCGCGGTCCTCGTCGACGGGGTCACCAAGCTCGACGGGGCCAAGTGGGGCGATCACGCCGAGGCCGAGACGTTCCGCAAGATGATCGTGGCCGCCTCCATCGACCTGCGCGTCCTGGTGATCAAGCTGGCCGACCGTGTGCACAACCTGCGCACCCTCGGGTTCCACGGCAAGCGGGAGAAGCGGGAGCGGATCGCCCGGGCGTCGATGGAGCTCCTGGTGCCGTTCGCCCAGCGGCTCGGGCTGTACGTATACCAGCGGGAGCTCGAGGACCTGTCCTTCGCCAACCTCGCCCCGCAGGCCTACGAGCGGGTGAACGCGCTGGTGAGCGAGATGGCGCCGGCCCGCGAGGCCGCCCTCGCCCAGCTGGTCGGCGGCGCGCGGACCGCGCTCGCCGCCGTCGGCGTCCGGGCCACGGTCGAGGTCCGCCCCCGGCACCTGTACTCCATCCACCGGGACCTGCCCGGCGGGGCCGGCGGCTGGATGTCCGGGGCGGGCACCGCCACCGCCGCGCCGGCGCTGCGCCCCACGGACGCGGCCCGGGTGGTCGTGGTCGTGGACGGCCCCGAGGCCGACTGCTACGTCGCGCTCGGCGCGCTGCACGGCCGGTGGCACCCGGTCGAGCACCGGTTCCGCGACTACATCAGCATGCCGAAGTACAACATGTACCGGTCGCTGCACACCGGCGTCCTCGTCGACGGCCAGCCGGTCGGCGTCCTGATCCGCACCCCGGCCATGGACCGGATCGCCACCTACGGGGTGGCGGCGCGGATCCGCGAGGCCGGCGGCAAGGACGGCCGGGTCGGCGCCGACGTCGCCCGCGAGGCCGACCTGGACTGGCTCGACCGGCTGCTCGCCTGGCAGCCCCTGGCGGCGCCCGACGACTTCCTCGACGGGCTCCGGGCCGACCTGAGCCAGGGCGGCATCATGGTCTTCACCCCGGCGGGCACGCCGGTCAAGCTGCCGTCGGGATCCACCGCGGTCGACTTCGCCTACGCGGTCTCGCCGGCCACCGCCGGCAGCGCGGTCGGCGTGCTGGTCAACGGCATGCGCAAGCCGATGGAGAACCGCCTGGCCCACGGCCAGGTCGTCGACCTCATCGTCGGCCCGTACGCCGACCCGCCCGAGTCGTGGCTCGCGGCCGCCCGCAGCGGGCAGGCGCGAGCCCACCTCAAGGCGGCCATCGCCCAGCGCAAGGCCGAGGACGCGGCCACCTTGGGCCGCAACACCGTCGCCGACACACTGGCCAAGGGGGACACTGACCTCCGCGACGCCGAAGACGACGGCAGCGCCTTCAGCGCCGCCCGCCGCCTCGGCTACCCCGACCTGGACGCCCTCTACGAGGCCATCGGCCAGGACACCCTCACCCCCGACGCGTTCCTGGCGGCCCTGGCCCCGGACCAGGCCGCCGACCCGGACCCGTCCGCGGCCGCCAGCCTGCCCGGCCACCGATGATTACGCGGCGTCCGCGCAGTCGGCACTGCGGGCACTGAGCGGATCGCCGTCCCGGCTGATCTGCGCCAGCGGTGCCCGACAGCACAGGAGGACGACGCCATGGCGGAATGGAAGCGGGAGATCGGGGCGATGACGCTCTTCGTCCCCGACCTTGACGAGGCCCGGAAGTTCTACGCCGACGCGTTCGGCCTGGACGCCCAGCCGCTCGACGAAGGCAACGCGATGCTCCGGTTCGGGGAGGTCTTCGTGTTCCTGCATCAGGTCGCGGCGGCGGCCCAGCCGCTGCCGGAAGTCCTCGAGGAAGCAGGCAAGGGCGCCGGGCAGTTCGCGATCATCGTCGAAGACGTGGACGCGGTGTGCGCGGAGATCGCCGGCCGCGGCGTCAAGCCGATCACCGGCCCGGCCGACCGGGACTGGGGCATGCGCACGGCGACCTTCACCGACCCGGGCGGCTACATCTGGGAGATCGCCCAGAACCTCCCCTCCGCCGACGCCTGATCCGGCTGGAGGGTCCCGCTGCCACCTCTCTGGCCCGGGAGGCAGCTCGAACTCGTCTGATAACAGCAAGAAGCGCGGCGGCCGCAGCAGCAGCTGCGGCGGAAGGGCCGTCGTCATCGCCGGCTTGCTGGTCAGTCGGTGAAGCGGGGGGCGCGTTTCTCGGCGTGCGCGGCGATGGTCTCGGGGACGTCGGGGCCGGTCAGCAGCTGCTCCTGCGCACGGGACTCGGCGAGCAGGAGCTCGTCCGCGCCGGCGTCCTGGGAGAGACCGAACAGCCGCTTGGCCGCGCGGACGGCGCGCGGGCTGCGGCCGGCGATCTCGGCCCCCAGGGCCAGGGCGGCGGCGTGCGGGTCGTCGGCGACCCGGGTCGCCAGGCCCAGGGCTACGGCCTCGGTCCCGGAGAACTGGCGGGCGGTGTAGGTGAGCTCGCGGGCCACGTCGTCGCGGACCAGGCCGCGCAGCAGGGCGATGCCGGCCATGTCCGGGACCAGGCCCCAGCGGGCCTCCAGGACGGCGAGCTTCGCGTCGGCCGTGACGATCCGGACGTCGGCGCCGAGGGCGATCTGCAGCCCGCCGCCGAACACGACGCCGTGCAGGGCGGCGATCACCGGCATGGGCAGCGACCGCCAGCCCCAGGCGGCGTTCTGGAAGACGTTGGCGGCGCCGTAGGACCGGTCGTGCAGCGCGCCGAACGTGGGGTCGCCGGCCAGCGAGGCCAGGTCGATGCCGGCGCAGAACCCCCGGCCGCGGCCGGACAGGACCACGACCCGGACGTCGTCCCGCTTCGCCAGGGCCGCCGACGCCTCGCTGAGCGCGGTGAACATCGCGGGGTCGAGCGCGTTGAGCTTGTCGGGGCGGTTCAGCGCGACGTCCGCGATGCCGCCGGTGATGTCGATGGTCACCCGGTCGTTCGTCATGGAGGTAACGGTAGCTCTACTCGTCGGCGGGCAGGCCGACGGACCGGCGGAACGCGGGGAGGCCGTCGACGGTCAGCTTGTGCTCGAACCGGACGAGGCTGGCCGGCTCGAGGACGATGCGCCGCATGATGGCCGGCTTGCCCAGGCGCGCGCCCCGGTCCCAGCCGTTATCGGTGTAGCCGACCTTCCTGCTGACCGCGAGCGAGGCCGGATTGTCGGCGAAGGCACCGGAGGTGACGTACTCGGCACCGAGGTGGTCGATGACGAACGCGCAGATGACCTGGCGCATCGCCGTCCCGATGCCCCGGCCCTGGAACTGGCGGCTGAGCCAGGACCCGGTTTCGCCGGTGCGGGTGATGAGGTAGTCACGGGTGCCGAAGCCCTGGGCGCCGACGAGCTCTCCCTCCCAGAACACGGCGAGGTCGGCGCCCCACTTGTCGACCGAGAACGCGGCCCGCTGGCCCCAGTGGTACTGGGCCATGCTCCGCGGCATGTCCTCGGCCGGGGTGAGCGTCCAGGGCACGGTGAACGGCATGAAGTCGGGATCGTGGATGCCCGTGACGGCCAGCTCGGCGAGGGGGCCAAGCAGGTCGTCGGTGATCCCGCGCAGTTCCACCGGCCCGGCCGTGATCCGCAGGCCGAGCAGGGGCAGCGCCGTCGCGGCGGTGGTCATCGCCGGTTCCTCTCGCGTCGTTGATGGCCGGCCTAGCCCATCACGCCGCAGGCGTGATCGCCAGTGGTTTTGCCGGGCCGGGGGCGTCGCCGCTGGCCGGCTCAGGCGCGCCGCGGCGTGACCTGGTGACGCAGCTCGGTGAGGTGGTGCAGGTTCCGCTGGACGTGCCGCTCAGCCAGGAGCCGGGCCGCGTCGCCGTCCCGGGCCGCGATCGCGGCGGTGATGGCGGCGTGCTCGGCGGCCACGGCGACGGGGTCGAGCGGCCGCACCACGTCGACCGCCCCGGTCTTGACGGGCGCCGCCGGGGCCGCGGTCTCGGTCTCGGGCGGCAGCCAGA
>Ga0302314_10002311_pt1 | contig 35394 bp, 45 predicted proteins | sample III_Palsa_N2_3_FD_200533 | JGI IMG/M metagenome (GOLD analysis project Ga0302314, IMG submission 200533) | Peat permafrost microbial communities from Stordalen Mire near Abisko, Sweden - III_Palsa_N2_3 | ecosystem: Environmental > Terrestrial > Soil > Palsa > Peat permafrost | place: Sweden...
GTCAGCCCACCACCACCACGTGGTGGGCTCTGACGGGTGGTGGCGGCGGTGGTGGTGGTGGTGGGCTGACGGAAAACACGTGTTTTCACAGCGAGAATCTGACGAGTTTCGGAAATTTCACGGCAACGGCGCCGACAGGAAACGGAAGCCGGCCTGTTTACCGCGCAAGGAGCCGCTCGGCCACGTGGCGCCAAAGGCCGGTGCCGGCGCCGCGGGAGCCGGTTCCCCGGAGTTATCGGCCGGCGGCGGCGAGAAGCCGGCGTTATCGGCCTGTTACGCCAGCGTCGGAGCGCGGAGCGCTGGCTGCGCTTTCGCGACTTTAGAGAGCCCACCGGCGCCACGTGCGTGTGTACTGCAACCCTATGGGAAAAAAGAGACGGGATTTTCGGCCGTCACATGGGCACTTTTTGGCGACGGGTGCTTGCGGCGGCAGCCGCGGACTGCAAAACCCGGGGTCCGGGTAAACGGCCGGTGCCGTGTGCAGTTACAAGTGCTAGAGAGCGGAAAAGTCCTGCAGGAGCTGGAGGAGGCGCGCGGGGGCCGCGTCGGGCGAGTAGGCGTGGAGGAGGCCCTGCGGCGAGGGCCGGACGAGGAGCGCGCCGCCCTCTGCCTCGACGACGGCGGAGCGCACTGCGGGCATGGGGGCCACCGCGGCGGCAAGGAGGCCCAGGCCGACGCGCGAGTCGGCGGTGAGCTCGCGCACGTGCCTGCTGTGCGCGCGCTGCGCGTCGTACGGCAGGGAGAGCGGCGCGCCCAGGCAGGCCCAGACGGGCTTGAAGTCCACCGCGCGGAACATGGAGCAGAAGCGCTCCGCCTCAAAGGCGGACTCCCACTGCGGCACGGCGGCCACCGCCCGGGTGGTGTTGAACAGGTGGCCGTACAGGCAGCGGTGCACCTCGAGCGGCGCGTGCAGCGCGTAGTACGCGGTGGCGAGCCCCAGCCAGAAGCGGATGTTCTCCGCGACGGCGCGCGCCTGCTCGCGCGTGGGCAGCGGCGGGGCGCCCTCGACCACGCAGAAGCGGTCCGACTGGCCCGTCAGCGCGTCCATGAACTCGGTCACGGCCGCGCAGTCCGCGGCCACGTCCGCGCCGCCGCCCACGCACAGCACGAACAAGGTCCCCAAGGGCGCCTTGCTGACCAGACCGGCCACCGCGAGCAGCGCCTCTGCGGTGCACTGCATGCCGACGACGAAGGTGCTCATGTGTGATTACGCGCTATCCTTGACCTCTGCCGCCTGCAGCACGATGGGCTCGACCTGGCGCGCGAAGCGGCGGCGCTGGAAGTCGTCCCGCGCGGGCTCGGCGTTGTTGTCCTGCGGAAAGTACGGAGCCAGCACGAACGCGCCGGCGGCGAGCTGCAGGCAGAAGAGCACCGCGCCGCCGACCCACCAGAGCGCGATCATGCCGACGGCCTGCGTCGGGTCGTCCGAGTCGTTCCTGCACGGGTCCGCCCGGTCGTGGCCCAGGCTGTTGTCGACGCAGGAGGTGGCGCGCACCAGCTCGGAGAAGCCCCAGAGCACGAAGCCGGCGTTGGCGGCGACGGCGAGGGGCGCGGGCAGGCGCAGCTTGGGGTGCATCAGGCAGATGAACGCGATCTGGACGCAGAGCATCGCCGGGGCCGCCTGGGCGCAGCTCAGCGCCCGGGCGCCGCGCTCCAGGCAGAGCGCGGCGGCGTTGGTCAGTGCCGCGAGCTGGGCCATGGCGGCCCTGGCCTCCTCGGCCTGATGCTCGTCCATTCGGTGGTGTGTGCGGTTTACACTAAAGTCTGCTCCCACCGGCGCGCGCCGTGCCACGTCCACCCCAGCGCGAGGTCGCGCCCGGCCTCCCTGCCGAAAAAGGTCACCGTGGCGAGCGCAAAGCTGCCCGGGTCCCTGGAGATGACCGCCGTGGCGCAGTCGTTGAAGCCCCTGAGCCACGGCGCGCCCTGCTCGCGCTTGGGGTAGACGGCGGTCACCAGCAGGTTGAAGGGCAGCGGCGACAGCGACAGCTCGCCCAGGTCCGAGCCCACGCCGTAGCACACCGCGGCGTCGTACTCGATGCGGCGGTCCTCGCAGCGGCACGCGCGCGCGATGAACTCGGCGCCCTGCCTGTTCAGCTTGAGCGCAAAGCACGGGCGCCAGGCCCGGCGGAAGAACAGGTCGAACGCCGCGCCCACCACGCCCGTGGCCTGCTCCACGGAGTACGCCTCGTCGAAGTAGAGCGCGTTGCGGGCCGCCGCGCCGGCGCCCGGGCGGAGCTGGAAGAGCGCCACGGGCAGCCCGGCGGCGCTGCTCATCGCCACCAGCCAGGCGTGCTTGAGCGGCGCGTCGCCCAGGGCCGCGGCCAGGGCGCCCACGAAGCCGCTCGCCGCCTTGGCGTACTCGGCGCACGACCAGGGCTCGCTGAGCCCCTCGGTGATCGCGTCGCTCACGTGCGTGGTGAGCTCGCGGCTCTCGCGGAAGGCGGCGAGGTTGTCGCTCAGCGGCTCCTTGCGCAGCGTCTCCACGAGCGCCGCGTGCGCGGAGTGCTTGGCGGCCATGCGGAAATGTGTGCGCGTCGTTTTACTCCGCCGACTGCTTCTGCGTGACGCCCTCCAGCCACGCGGGCCTGGCGCGCTTGTCCACGCGGCGCCACGCCACGTAGCGGTCGCCCAGGTCCGGCGGCACCGCGGCGACGGGGTGCCGATTGATGCCCTCGTCCGTCGTGAACCGCCCCTCGACCTGGTCGCCGACGCCGGTCGCCACCGCCGTGTACCTGGGCGCGTCAGCCGGCGCGCGGCGCGGGGACGCACGACCAGGCCTCGGACCAGCCGTGCTCGGCGCGGCGCGTGGCCACGCTCCTCGGCTGCAGCGCAAAGTAAAAGACGACGTCGCCTGCCTTCAGCGGCCCCTGCACGGCCTCGAAGCCCCAGCCCGCCATGCGCTCCCAGACGCAGCGCGGGCGCTCCGGGTGGCCGGCCCACGGCGCGTCCATGTAGCGGACGTCGGTGTAGAGCATCAGGTCGTTGCAGCGCACGCCGAGCGCCCACGCGTGCGAGTCCTTCGTCTTGGCGAGCCCGCGGCGCTGCATCCAGCCGTCCGTCTTGGCCCTGGTCGCGATCTCCGTGACGCCCACGCTCTGCAGGTACTTGCGCGACATGCCAAAGTAAATGTTGCCCGACTCGTGCAGCAGGTACACCCAGGGCTGCTCGGGCGTCATCGCGCGGCTCGCGAGCGCGTGCGCGAACTCGAGCTCGCCCGAGTGCACGGGCTTGCCCAGCGTCTCGGCGGCGTAGCCCTCGAGCTCCTCCTGGATGGCCGCGCGCGCGGCCTCGTTGCCGAGCGAGACTGACTGGGGGTGGGGGTCCATGCTTTACGAAAAGTGTGCGCTACGCCTTCTCCTCCCGGCACTCTACGCGGACGCTGCACTTCTTGTCCCACACGCCCCACGCGATCAGGCACAGCAGCAATGTCTGCAGCACGACCATGGCCAGCTGGGCCATCTGGATCCGCGCTTCCAGGGGAGGGGCCTCCTGGTCGTAAGTCATGCGAGGTGTGGCCACCACCGCCCTTTCCGCCTCCGGGTCATGGCGGCAAACGCCTGCGCGGGCGTGGCGCCCGCGCCCGTCCTGCCGCCCGGGCACCTCGCGTCGCGCACGCACACCTCGCCCTCGCGGCGGCAGAAGACCAGGTCGACCGGGAACCTGCGGCGGCAGAGGTCCCGGATCTCCATCTCGCTGACGAGGCGCGAAAAGTCCTCCAGCAGCCGCGAGCTCGCGAGCTCGATGGCCTCGTCCTCCGTGGCCGCGCGCGCGATGCACACGTGCACCTCGGTGTAGCCCACGACGGCCGTCTGCCGCCGCACCCAGACCTTGGCCTCGACCACGTCGCCCAGCAGCAGGCTCAGCCCCGCGACGGTCTGGCTCGCGCGCAGCGCCTGGTACGAGCTGGTGGTGAGCATTGTGTGCGCCGCGCAGGCTATTCCAAAGAGGGGAAGGGCGTCGGCTGGACCGTCGGCGGCGGCACAGAGTCCACGGTGCACACGCACGTGAGGAACGTGCCGTACGTGCTGCACGGCGTCAGGCCCGGGTAGTCGGCGGGGTCCGTCGTGCTGCCCGTGGTCTCGGTGAAGTCGGCGCAGTTCAGCCCGCCGTCGAGCGTGAAGGCGTTCGTGCACCCGAACATGTACGGCTCGTCGGCCGCGCTGGCGATGTACGCGGACCAGTTCGCGTACGTGGCCGGCGGGCCGCGGTTGTAGCGCGTGACGGGCGCCGACTCGTTGTAGTGGTTGTTCTTCACCAGGCTGGCCACGTCGTTGCCGCCCGAGAAGCACAGCGCCGCGGCGACGTGCGCGCACCCCGGCGGAATGTTCTTGTACACGTACGAGCCGTAGCCGTAGGTGAGGTAGTAGGAGCCCTCCGTCGCGCCGCACAACGCGTCCGCGTTCGCGGACGGCCCCGCGCCGCCGACGGGCCCGCCGAGCGCGACGTCGTAGACGATGATCGGGGACGGGTCGGGGATGGCCGGCGAGGCCGTCGGCGCCGGCACCGGCGCCGCGCTGGGCCGCCAGGTCGTCGGCGGCGTGGGCGCGCCGCTCGGCGAGGCCGTGGGCACCTGGGACGGGCGCGTGCTCGACGGCGCGGCCGAGGGCCCCGGCGTTCTCGCCATGGGGCACACGCACGGGATGGGCAGGCCCGTGCCCGAGCACAGGTCCACCCCCGGCACCAGCGGCGAGCCCGCGGTCTGGCTCGAGCTGTCGACGGTGAAGTCGTTGCAGTTCTGCCCCACGTACAGCTGGCCCGTGGCGTTGCAGCCCAGGATGCTGTAGCTTTGCGTGAACTGGGTGCTCGCAAGGTAGAGCGCCCAGCTGCCAAAGTCAACGTTGCTCGCGGTGTCGCTGTCGTACACGACGACGCCCGCGTCGGGCGGCAGGCCGTGCACGTAGGGCAGGTGCGCGGCGTCGTCGCCGCCGCTGTAGCAGAGCATCGAGACGGCGTCCGCGCAGCCCGGCGGCACGTAGTCGGCGTACAGGCTGCCCTGCGAGGCGCAGAGGGCGTCGGCGTTGCTGTGCGCGCCAATGTCGCCCAGCGCCGGCGCCGCCGTGACAAAGTACACGAGCAGCTGCACGTACGGCGTGGGCGCGGTGGTCGAGGGGAAGGCGGTGGGCTGCGGCGTGGGGAACTGCGTCGGCTCGGGCGTGTCGGGCGAGCACACGCAGAACATGGCGCGGTCGGCAAAGTCGCAGTCGCCGTCGCCGCTCGCGGTGGGGTAGTTGTGCAGGTAGAGCATGGACACGCTGCCGCCCGTGTTCGTGTACTCGCTGCACGTGTCGAGCTCGTTGCCCGCGGCGTCGGTGCCCCAGGCCACGTAGTCGGCGCCCGCGATGCCGGGCACGGTGTCGAAGGGGTGCGTCCACGGCTCGCCGGCGAAGAAGCCGTTCCAGCTGCCCACGAGCTGCGTGCCGTTGACGTTGACGAGCTGCGCGTCGGCCGGGAAGCCGTAGTGCGCCGGGAGGCTGGCCAGGTCGTCGCCGCCGGCGTACGAGAGGAAGGCGGGCGTCGAGCCGCAGGTGAGCCCGGCGCCGGCGGCCGCGGCCGCGCACACCGCAGTCGTGGTGGCGCGGCTGCCGTACGTGCCCGGCTCGGCGAACTGGCCAAAGTAGACGACCACCGCGGTGTGCGTCGGCGACGTCGAGGGCTGCATGGACGGGCTCGCCGACGGCAGGCGCGTGGGGCGCCGGCTCGGGCTCGCCGACGGGTGGCGCGTGGGAAAGTGCGTCGGCAGGTGCGTCGGGTGGTGCGTCGGCCCGTGCGTCGTCGGGTACGTCGTGGGGTTGACGGTGGGGCTCGTCGACGGGTACGTCGTGGGGAAGGCGGTGGGCTTGGGCGTCGGGTAGGTGGAGGGCACGGGCGCGGAGGTGTACAGCCTGAAGCAGGCCTGGACGCGCGGCGTGTACGTCGCGCTGCAGTTGGCCGTGCCCACGAGGAAGGCCGCGTCGGTGGGGTCGATGGCCTCGACCTCGCCCGGGCACTGCGCGGGGTTCCACGGGATGGGGTCGCCCGAGTCGGCGACGGCGTTCGCGGCCCCGCCGCCGAAGAGCTGCACAAAGCTGGCGGCGATGGGCGTGCCGTCCTCGCGGTACAGCGGCTTGGTGTACGTCTCGAGCATGGCCTGCGTGCTCGAGTCCACGGTGAACTCGGCGAAGCAGTTGTGCGCGGCGCCGTACGGCCCGGCCACCCGCAGCGTGACGTACAGGGCCGAGGCGCTGAGCTGGCCGCGGCACAGGCACGCCACGGAGAAGGCGTCGCCGTCGTAGCCCACGTCGGCGTAGTCCGCGACGGCGATGTTGGCGCAGGTGGGCAGCGTGGCGGTGAGGTTCCGCCGGTAGCCGTCGGTGGAGTTGAACCAGTAGCCGTCGTACGCGTAGATGTCGTACGCGAGCGCGTCCGAGGCGTCCGTCCAGTTGTCGCAGTTGGCGCCCGGCGCGCCGATGATGACCACGCTCTGCACGGTGGAGAAGGACGCGAGCGCGGCCTGGGGGCTCAGCCCGTACGTGAAGTTGAACACGTCCTGCACGGTGGCGCCGATGACCGCGCCGAGCAGGTTGACGATGGGGCCCTGGAACTCGAACTCGGACGCGGGCGCGCCCGGGCGGTCCAGGAACGCGCGCGTCAGCGTGCAGCTCAGCAGGTCCGCCAGCGGCGTGTCGAAGCACGTCTCGTCGCTGGGCAGGCCCTGCACCGGCGCCGCGAACAGGATGCTCTGCACGCTCGGCTCGTACTCGGTGGGCGAGTACGTGGTGGGCGGCACGGGCGAGCGCGTGACCTTGGGCGTCGGCGCCGCGCTGGGCCCGTCGGTGGGGTACGCGGTGGGGTACGCGGTGGGGGTCGCGGTGGGCGAGACGGGGAAGCAGCCGCAGATGTACTGCGCGGCGTTGTTGCACGGGATGTTGAACACGCTGCGCGCGGTGCGGCCGGTGGTGTCGGCGTGGCCCATGCGGCCCCGGCCGCGCGCGCCCGCCTCCGTGCCGCCGCCGCAGCCGTGCGGGTGCGCCGTGCCGTCGGCGTAGGAGAAGGTCCACAGCGCGGGGCTGTCGATGACGCCGGCGTCGCTGAGCGTGTTCAGCAGCGGCGCGGCGGACCAGAACGCCGACCAGTTGGCGGCGACGGGCTGGCCCATGGGGCCGGCGATGGGCGCGCGCGCGTCGGGCGCGTGGCTGCGCGCGTGGTCGCCCGGGTACGACACGAGCGCCTCGACGAAGCCGCAGGTCATGCCCTGCGGCGGCACGCAGGCCGCGCGCGCGGCGGCGCGGTCGCCCACGGCGCCGGTGGTCCACGGCGAGCCGAAGAAGCCCACCGCCGCCGCCGGCGCCGCGCTCGGCACCGCGCTCGGCGCCGCGCTCGGCGCCGCCGTGGTGGGGTACGCTGTCGGCGCGAGCGTGGTCGGGAAGGCGGTGGGCGCGAGCGTGGTCGGGAAGGCGGTGGGCGCGCTCGTGGTGGGGAAGGCGGTGGGCATGGGCGGCGGCGGGGCGAGGCGGCGCGCCTCTGCCGCGAGGGCGGCGAGGAGGAGGAGGAGTTTCCGCATTGATGTGTGCGCGCGGGAACATAGTTAATCCGCGCTGGGGTACTGCGTGGGCTGCGAGGTCGGCGGGAAGGGGTAGCAGAGGCAGATGAGCTGGTTGGCGTTGTTGCAGTGCCCCTTGCCGTCGTTGATCCAGTGCGAGTCGGCGCGGTCGTTGAGGCCCACCTGGCCGAGCACGGCGCCGCTGGCGCTGGTCCAGTTGTTGCAGTGGCGGTCGATGACGTAGCCCGTGGCGCCCGAGCCCGTCCACGCGTACCACAGGCTCGCCACGCCGGAGACCTCCATGGACCCGTACAGCTCGCTGTCGTCAAAGAGGTTGCTCCAGGAGGGCACGATGTACTGGTAGCCCGGGCCGAAGACCGGGGCGCCGTTGTCGGCAAAGAGGTTGCGCGCGTGGTCGTCCGGCGGCGCGGAGAGCAGCACGCCGACGCGGAAGCAGCCCTCGGGCTGGTTCTGCGCGCACAGGGCCTCGCCGGCCGCCCTGCCGCCAAAGTCGCCCCTGACCGCGGCCGCCGAGCCGTACAGCCGCATGGGCGGCACCGAGATGGCGGCCGCGCCGCCCGCGAGGAGGAGGAGGAGCAGGCGGCGCATTGATGTGCGGCGGATTACACTTTGCTAAGCAGCGGCGTGGCGAGCTCGCCGGGCTCGGGGAAGAGCGAGTGCAGCGCGAAGCCGCCCGCGGCGACCAGGAGCTCGCCGCCGATGAACTCGGCCAGCGCGGCGTCGTCGCGGCGCCGCGCGCGCCGCGTGGTCTGCAGGCCGTGCGCGATGAGCGCCGCGCCGGCGAGGCAGGCCAGCGCGCCCAGGGCCGCGCGGCGCGCCAGGCCGCGGCGGCGCAGGTTGCGCGCGAGGAGCTGCGCGCCAATGTCCGCGTACAGCAGGATGGCGAGCGCGAGCGCGTTGAGGCAGACCACGTACGTCGCCAGGTAGCCGAGCACGTAGTCCGTGTACGCGCCCCCGAGCGCGCCGTTGAGCACCATGCCCCCCGCGCCGAGCACGAGCAGCGTCTGCGCGCAGAGCAGCACGGCGAGGTGCATGGTTGTGTGTTACACCTTTTGCAGCAGCGGCTGCCTGTGCGGCTCCTCGCCCTCCTCCTCCTCGGCAAACACCTCGCGCAGCGTGACCCAGCCCGAGAGCGTGAACGTGTTGCCGGCGACAAAGTGCAGCAGGGCGTACCTGCCCTGGTCCGCGAAGCACGCGGCCAGGCAGCCCGCGCCGCTGCCGAGCATGACCGCGCCCGAGGCGACGAGCAGCGCGCGGCGGCTGACCGCCGCGCGCTCGAGGCAGAAGAGCCCCGCGCCCGAGAGCACCAGCCAGCAGTCAAAGCCGACCACGGCGTACACGAACAGGAACCCCGCGAGCAGGTCCCGGTAGCGGCTGGCGAGGTCCGCGACCGCCCCCGCCTGCGAGGCGGCGATCGCGACGAGGAACACCGCCAGGACGGCAACGCGGAGCATCGTGTGTGGCCGGGGTGCAAAGGCCGGGGTGCAAAGGCCGCCCCACTCACACGATGTCCAAAGAGCCCCTCCTCGACCCAGAGTCCATGCAGGCCGCGGAGTGCGAGCCGCGCGAGTCGCGCGAGCTCGTGAGCGAGTCGCGCAAGCTGGCAGTCGAGCGCTGGGCGCGCGTGTTGCTGGGCTGCATCGGCGCGCTGCTCTGCCTGCACATTGCGTTCCTCATGTGCGTCCTCGTGCCCCTGCTGTGGAACGTCCTCAGCGACTACCTGCTGGGCGCCACGCTGGTGTGCGTGCGCAGCATGGCCACGCTCGTCGTGGCCGCCTTCTGCATCGTGATGGTGTACCTCGCGGACGAGGTGGCGCGGATGGGCGGGGTGTAAGGCAGTTACACCACCATCTCCACGAGCGCGCCGGCGAGCACGCTGCCGAAGAAGGCAATCGCGGGCCCGTGCGGCGCGCCGGGGTCGCGCCGCGCCATCTGGGCGGCGGCCGCCGCGACGCAGATGCACGTGAAGCAGAGCGCCGCGCGGCTCACGATGCGCGGCGCGTCGACGGCCAGGACGACGCAGGCGCCCAGGATGGCCAGGCCGACGAAGCAGAGCACGCCCGAGATCAGCGGGTCCTCCTCGCGCGCGTTGACGCCGTAGTTGGTCACGAGCAGCCCCAGCACGGCCATGACGCCGGCGGCGAGGCCGCGCATGCCTCCTCGGAGGGGCTCGGCTTCCTGCAGCGCGTGGTACGACATTGTGTGGCACACAATGAACGCCACGCTGGACGACGTGCTCGCCGCGCTCCAGGCGCTGCGCGACGAGGCGGAGCTCACGCGCAGGTGGATGCCCGTGCTCGCCACGCTGCTGCTCTTTATGGTGTGCGCGCTCGCGGCGAGGCGGGGGTGATCACGCAGCGTTAACAAAGCTGAGCATCACGACCGTCGGCCAGAACAGGATCGCCTCGGGGTGGAGCACGCGGCGCCAGCCCACCGCCGCGCCCACCCCGAGCACGAGCAACATGTGCGCGAGCCACACGCTGCTCAGCCGCACGCCCCGCGGCCAGGCCCTGCTGCCGCCCCACGCGAGCAGCAGGCCGGCGCTCCAGCAGAGCAGCCCGCCCAGCAGCGCCGCCGCGGAGAGCGCGTCGTCGTCGTCGTCCATCGCGTCGCGCGCGCCCACCGCCAGCAGCAGCGCGCCGCCCGCCAGGCCCGCGCCGCCCGCCAGCAGCAACGGCTCGCCCAGCTGCGGCACCACGGTGGGCTCCATCATCGTGTGCGGTCGTTCCGGCTCATTTACGCACCCCTACCCTGGGGACCTCAGTCCCCCTCTGCGGGCGGCGCGCGCCAGCCGGCCGCGGCAGCCGCGGTCTCCGCCATGACGCAGCAGCCGAGCGCGGCGCCGAGCGCGGAGACAAGGCCGATGAGCACGGCGAGGAGGCGCAGGCAGGCGTCGCCGTTCGAGTCGAACAGCGCGTAGCTGGCGCGCAGCGCCGCCGCCGCCGCGAGGAGCAGCGCGAGGGCGAGCGCGAAGCGCAGCGGCGGGCGGTCCCTGCGCCGGGGCACCCCCACTGCCGCCAGGGCCTCCGCGTCTTGCAGCATCGAGTGCGGCCGTTCCGGCCAGTTAACGCACGCACACCATGGCGCACGTCTGGCACCTGCGGGTGAGCTCGGGCGGCAAGGAGGTCGGCGACGCGCTGTACGCCACGGAGCGCGGCGCCGTCGTGGCGGGCATGCTGCAGATGAGCCAGGGGGCGGGGACGGCGGCCTACCTGCGGCACGCGCACTCGGCCTTTGGCGTGGACTTTGACGACGTCCACGAGAACGCCGTCTTCAGGCAGCGGGAGGTCAGGCTGCGGCGGGACTTGTTCGGCGGGCTGCCCCGGGACTTCACCGTGACCCGGCGGAGCACGCTGCCCGAGGCCGCCGAGCGCGAGGTCGCCCTGGCCGCCGCCCTGGCCGGGGTCGGCAGGGGGGCGCGGAATGGGGCGTGATCACTCATGTTGCTCAAGCCGCACCAGGCGGCCGCCGTCGAGCGCATGCTGGCCCCGCCCATGTCCGGAAGTGGCATCTTCGGGCTGGAGATGGGGACCGGGAAGACGATCTGCGCGCTAAAGTGCATCGAGCGGCTCGGCGGCAGCACGCTGGTGGTGGCGCCCAAGAACATGCTGGTCACGTGGCGGCGCGAGGCCGCGAAGTGGATCGGGCTGGACCTGCTCATCCTGCAGGACAAGAACCCCCCGTGCATCCCCGACGCCGTCGTGATGAGCTACGAGATGTTCCGGGACAGCAAGGCCGTGCAGGCAAAGAGCTGGGTCACCGTCGTCGTCGACGAGGCGCACAAGATCAAGGGCCGCGACTCGGCGCAGAGCATCGCCGTGCGCGCCGTCGCCAAGAAGGCGCGGCACAAGCTGCTGCTCACCGGGACGCCCGTCGTCAACTCGGCCGCGGACCTGTGGCCGCTGCTGCACATCGTCGCCGACGGCCAGTTCGGCTCGTACAACGCGTTCACGGCGCGCTACTGCAGCGCCGGGCGCGACCGGTTCGGCCACTGGCGGCTCGGCGCCGACGCCAACGTCGCCGAGCTGCACGAGCGGCTCCGGCCCTTCATGATCCGCGAGCGGGTGAAGGACGTGCTGGACCTGCCGCCCTACGTGCTGCACGAGGTGCCGCTGGCGCTCGACGCGGCGGCGACGGCCGAGCTGGCGGCGATGCGCGGCAAGCTCGTCGACCTGCGGCGGCGCGCGGACACGGGCACGGGGTTCGACGAGAACGCGGCGCGGTACTTTTACATGTGCGTCGCGCGCCCGCCGGCGCTGACGCGCGCAGGGAGTGCTGGCGCCGCACGAGCGAGCTCAAGACGGCGGCGGTCTGCGCCTGGCACGCCGAGTTCTGCGCCAAGCACCCGGGCGTCAAGCTGGCCACCTTCCCGCACCACCTGCCGCTCGCCGACGCCATCGAGGCGGCCATCAAGGACCGGCGGCCCACCGTGCGCATCGACGGCTCGACCAAGGACGCGCTCCGGCAGCAGCACATCGACGCGCTGCAGGCCGGCGCCGCGGAGGCGGGCGTGCTCTCGCTCACCGCCTGCGGCGCGGGCATCACGCTGTGCGGCCCCAGGGGCGTCTCCGTCATCGTCATCCCCGAGCTGCCCTGGACCCCGGCCAGCGTCTTCCAGGCCATCGCGCGCGCCTGGCGCATGGGCGTCACGCAGGAGGTCCAGGTGTACATTCTGACCGCCGACGGTTCCTTCGACGCCGACGTGTTCCGAACGCTCAAGCGCAAGGCCGCCGTGAGCGCCGCGGTGGTCGACGACGACGAGGGCGAGCTCTGAGCGTAACTACCACGGCAGCAGCTTCCGCCTCCCCTCCGCCGCGTCCCGCACGCCGCGCTCGCCAAAGAGCGCGCGCACGCGGGCGTCGTCGCCCTGCGCGGCGAAGCGCGCGAACAGCTCGCCGCCGCCAAAGTAGTCCTTCACCGCGCGCAGCGCAAACGCCGTGCGCGACGCGCACCGCGACTCGCACCGCGCCGCCGCGGGGCTGTTTCGCTCCGGCAGCTGCGCCAGCTCGCGTGCCTTGACCAGCCCCAGCGCGCCGAACTCCTCCTCGGTGCGCGTGGCGTTGCCGTGCTCGGCGCAGGCGTGGAACATGCGCGCGCGGGTCTCCAGCGCGTCCTGCCTGTCCCGCGCCGCGCGCGCGGCGCGGTCCGCCTCCCTGCCGCCCCAGCCCCACAGCTTTGCGCGGCTCCGCATGGACTCGGCGTCACGCAGCCCGTACCGCCCAAACTGCCGGTGGACCTCCTCGTCGTCGCCCGAGTACACCAGCCGCAGGAACTCGCGCTCCTCGCCATAGTAGTGCTTGACGTGGTGGTGCACCGCCCGCTCCAGGTTGTGCGCCCAGGCGGCGTACTCGGCCGTGCCCTCGCCCCGCCTCAGCTGGGCGGCAAGAGTCTCGCCCCGCGCGCCGAACAGGAGCGCGAGTTCTGGCGCGCCGCGCGCGCGGAAAGCGTGCAGGAAGTACTCCACGCGCAAGCGCACATCCCAGTCGTCCTCGTCCTCCAGCGACCAGTCGTCCTCGTAGAGCGCGGCGAGCGCGCCGGCGGCGAGCAGCAGCAGCAAACGAAGAAGCATGGTGTGCGTTTCGGCCGTTTACGCACCGCTCTCCTCGCTCTCCTCGCTCTCGTCGCTGGAGGCGCTCTCGCGGCGCGGCTTCTTGGGCTCGGGCACGCCGAGCTGGCGGCGGAAGCGCGCGTCGCGGCCCTTGCCGCGGACCTCCTCGCACTCGTAGACGCCCGGCGCGAAGGCGACCAGGTCCCGGCTGCCAAAGTACGCCACCAGCGCCTCGTCGACGTCGTTCAGGCACGCGTCGACGACCTCCGTGTCTTCGAGGTTCTCCTCGAGCAGCTCGGCGCAGTCCTTGCGCAGCGGCTCCAGCAGCTCGCCGTCGCCCAGTTGCTTGACCAGCTCAAACGTCCTGCCGACGACGGCCAGCGTCGCCGTGCGCTGCGTGTCGTACGTCCCCAGGTGCTTCACGCAGCCCCGCACGCGGTCGACGACGACGCCCACCCACGTCATGGTGTGACTGTCGTAACGGCTTTTTACTCAACGCGGCTACCCGGCGGCGCGACGACGAGGTTCTGCGCGCCGCCGAAGAGGGCCTCGAGCGCGGCGCGGTACTCGCGGTGGGCCGCCGTCTGCGCGCGCTTGCCCTCGGCGCCGTCGGCCGCGCGCAGCAGCTCGCGGAGCCTCGCGTCGCCCAGGCTGCCGCAGAGCTCGACGTGCACCGGGGCGGCGCCGCGCGGCGCCGAGGCGACGGCGCGCTTCATGCTGCCGTCGCGCGCGCGCTCCGTGGCAGTCAGCGCCCAGCGCATCGGAGAAGTGTGCTGAACTGGCTTTTTACTCAGTAGTACTCGGTGCGCGGCAGCCCCGCGGTGCGCGCGCGCTTGGCGACGTCGGGGTGGAACTCCCGGATGATCCAGAACAGGTAGTCGGGCGTCACGGCGTCGCGGCCGGCCACGTCGGCGCCGGCAAACTCCTTCTCCGCCGTCGCGTTGAACTTGGCCGCGGCGCGCTCGACGAGGTCGGGCATGTCGTCGTCGGGCAGACTGGAGTTGAGCATCGCGGTGGCCTGCGCCTCGCCGACCTCGTTCTCGTCCATGATCTCCTGCACAGCGGCGCTGTACCACTCGCTGTACCTGGGGGCCAGCTTGGCGGCCAGGGCGTCGACGGCGCGCTCGGTCTTGGGCCCGCGCGCCACGAACATGAACACGCGATCCCCCGTGATCGACTGCTGGTACTGGCGGCGAGCGGCCCTCTTCAGCGCCTGCACCTCATTCGGGTCGTCGAGCGGCCTCGCTGCCGCGTGCCGCTTGACCAGCGTGTGCCACTCCTCCTTCGGCACGCCGAACCACAGGTAAAACCCGAGCACGACTTCGGGCACGCCCGGGTTGCCCTTGCGCTCCATCGTGTACACCAGCGGCCGCAGGAAGAGCTCGACGGTCTCCCGCTGCGCCGCCCACCGCCCCTCCAGCTCGTACACGCCCCACGCGTCCCACGCGTCCCGCCGCGCGGCCCCTGCCGCCGCAGCAGCCGGCGCAGCAGCCGGGGCAGCAGGGGCCCCCGGGGCAGCGGGGGCAGCGGGGGCAGCAGGGGCCCCCGGGGCAGCGGGGGCAGCGGGGGCAGCAGGGGCCGCCGGGGCAGCAGGGGCCGCCGGGGCAGCAGGGGCCGCCGGGGCAGCAGGGGCCGCCGGGGCAGCAGGGGGCGCCGGGTAAAAGGTCTTGATGATCCAGCCGAGGTAGTGCGGGTCGAGCGAGTCGCGGCCGCCCTTGCGGAAGCTGGCGCGCGGGTGCGCCGAGCCCTCGAAGCGCTTCGGGCTGGCCTTGTTGAACTCCTCGCACGGCGCGACGAGCACCGTCTGGTAGTCGGTGGTGTTGCGGTCAAAGTTCGCGTAGTAGGCCGCGGCGAGGCTCTGCGCCATCGCGTCGATCGCCTCCTCGGCCTCCGGGCCGCGGCGGTTGATGCCCGGCACGCTCTGCGGGTACTCCATGCTCATGTAGCGGTGGTACTTGGCGACAATATCGGCGGCCATCATGTTGAGCTTGGCGGGCGGCAGCTGCTTCTGCGCGTACCGCTGCCAGTCGGCGTACGGCACGCCAAAGTAGACGTAGAACCCGACCAGGCCCTCCGGGTAGGTGCCGGTGCTGCTGAGCATGTACTCGTACGTGCGCAGGAACAGCCGGATGCGGCGCCGCTTCGCCGCGTCCGCCCAGCCGTTCGCCATCGCGGCAATGCCCCACGGGTCCTCCATCGTCGTCGTTGAGTGCCGGCCGAAACGCGTTACGTACCGGACCTCGGCCGGCCGTTTACCCGCGACGGACACATGGACTTGCTGCCGGCCGAGCTGGTGGCGCGCGCGGCGGGGTACTGGCCGGCGGCGCTGCGCGCGCTGAGCATGGCGTCGCGCGGCATGCGCGCGCTGGCCGCGCGGCCGGCGTTCGACGCGCTGTGGGAGGGCGCCATCGGGCTGCGCGGCGTGGCGGATCTGGACTACGCGCCGTGCCTGGGCAGGCTGGTCGAGCGCGCCAAGGCGATGACGCCCTTCTGGCGGCGGAGAGCGAGCCTGCGCGGCGTGGACGACCCGCTGTGGGCGCTGTTCGACGCGCGGCTGCCGCGGGCGATTGGCCTCGAGGACGACATGCGCGCGTACTGCGCCTGCTTCGGGGAGGTGTTCGTGCACGCCCGGTCGCACTGCATCACGGTGCGGAGCAGGCAGGGCGCCGTTCGCTGCGTCTACCGGCAGCAGCGCATCCACGACCTGCTCGGGCTGTCGCGGCAGGGCACGCACGTCATCGTGGAGAACGTGGACAACACCCTGGCCGTGTTCGACCTGGCGGCGCAGACGGAGACGCCCCTCGCCGAGGGCATGTACCACATCCCCGGCACGGACCTGGTCCGGGACGCGCAGGGCGCGCGCGTGGCGAACATGATCACCGGCCGGGCCGTGCCGGTGGCGGAGCCGCTGGGCGGCGCCTCGGTGGGCGACGACGCGCGCGTCGTCTCGGTCGACCCGGCCGACAACTCGCTCGCCGTGCTTGACGCGACGACGGGCGCGCTCGTGCGCCGCCTGCCGCCGCCCGACGAGCAGGCGCACTACATGAACGCCGAGTGCATCGTCGGCGACGAGGTGACCGTGCAATACCTCCCGGAGCGCGCGCCCTACCACGAGAGCCGCCTCGCCTCGGTGAGCCTCCTGGACGGCACGTGGCGCCAGCGCGGCTGCTGCGCCGCCGAGTTCACCGTCGGCGCCACGGCGCGCTCCGTCGTCTACCGGTTCGACGGCGGCCTCGCGCTCCGCCGCGACGGGCTGTGGACGCGCCTTCCGGGAGAGGGCAGCGGCTACAGCCTCGTCGAGGCGGGCCGGCTCTGGTTCGCGCACGAGGGGGTGCACTACGAGGCGAGGCTGGGGGATTAAGCAGCGCTGCTCTCCTCGTCCTCCTCCTCGCTGGAGACGAGGTCCACGCACTGCCGCTTGGGCGCCTCGGCGCGCGCCGCGGCGCGGTCGGCCGCGTCGTCGGCGCGCTCCTCGGCGCTCATGCCGCCCAGGGCGTCCACGCCCGCGAGCAGGCGGAACTCGGCGTCGACCTCCTCCGCGGCGGGCATCTCCCGGCGGCTCCACTCGGGCCGGTAGCCGCCGCTCCGCAGCGTGAACTCGGGCTCGCCCAGGAAGGCCTCGATGGCCTCGTCGTGCCGCACGGCGAACTCGTCGGCGGCCGCCTGGTCGGCAAAGTCCACCTGCAGCGCCGAGTGCACGGCCGCGCGGTACGCCGCGCGCCGGGGCCCGCCGCGGCCGTCCCAGTGGCGGTTGCGGTCGTACGCGAACCCCACCGCGGTCAGCGCCGCCGCGCGCTCCGTGGCGTGCACGCTCATGTGCGCCTCGTGCGACTCGGCGCGCTTGTAGTCGTCGTTGTGGGACATTACCGTCGCGACCCAGACAGTGGTGGCGGACATCGGGTGTGTGTGTGTGTGTTACACCTAGTAGAACTCCGTCTTCGCGCCGGCGTACCACCCGGGGATGTTGGCGCGCACGATGGCGCCGTCTTCCTTCGCGACCTGCGATTCGTACCGCGCGATGACCGGCGCCAGGTGCACGGCCAGGTCCGGGAAGCGCGCCGCGGCGGCCTGCAGCGCGGCGAGCTCGCGCTCCAGCGGCGCCAGGCGCCGCCTCGCCGCCTCCGCGGTCGCCATTGAGTGACGGCCGGAACGACGCGTAAACGGCCGGAACGACGCGCCCGTCGCGTAAACGGCCGGTGAACTGGTGTTACACCTAGTAGTACTCCGTCTTCGGCTCGGCGGCCTTGGGGCCGCCGTGCTCGTCGTAAAAGTTGCGGATGATCCAGACGAGGTACTTTGCCGTGAGCCGGTCGGCGTCCTGCAGCGGCTGGTGGAACTCGACGACGGGGCTGGCGTTGTAGCGCGCGACGGCCTGCGCGACGGCGTCGGGCTCGCTGTTCTCAAAGGCAGCGTCGGCGACGATGATGGCGTCCTCCTGCCAGAACTCGACCTCGCTCTCGGGGATGTCGCGGCCGGCGGTCATCTCCGCGTACTCGCGCTCGATGGCCGCCTTGCGCGCCACGTGGTACAGCGGCGCCGTCTGCTGCGCCAGGTCGGCGATGGCCGCCTCGGCCTGCGGACCGCGGCGCACGAACTCGGGCACGCGGCCCCACGGGTTGCCGGCCAGCGTCGTCTGCCCGTAGCGCCACTGCGCGCGGCGCCGGAGACTGTCGCGGTCCTCCTGCACGATGAGGCTGTGCGCGGAGCCGCCGTCCACCCACGCCTGGTGCGTGCGCCCGCGCAGGAAGGGGTGCCACTCCTCCTCCGGCACGCCAAAGTACTCGTACAGCCCGAGCAGCGTGTCGCTCACGAACTCCTTGCGCGTGTCCTCCAGCACAAAGGTGGGGTAGCGCAGGAACAGCTCGATGCGCGCGCGCCGCGTCGCCCACTTGCCGCGCAGGCTCTCCAAGCCCCACGCCCGGACCATTGATCTGCGGCGCGTTTCGGTCAGCTACTCCGCGCCCCCCGGCCTTTTACGCGCCCACAAGCGCCGATGGAGTGGCTGTCGCTGCCGCGCGAGCTGCGCGCGCGCGCGCTGGGCTTCCTGGCGCCGGGGGATCTGTTCGCGGCGGGGGGCGCCTCGCACTGGCAGTTCAGCGAGTGCGCGCAGGTGGAGCTGGACCGCGCGTGGTCGGGGGCGCTGGGCGCGCTGCTGACGCGCGCGGACGGCGCGACGTGCCTGCGCCGCGTGATGCTGGCGAGCCGGGAGCTGCTGACGTGGTTCATGCGGCGCGCGAGCGCGCGCAGGCCGTCCACGGACCCTGTGCGCGCCGCGTTCATGCGGATCGTGCCGCGCACGGTGTCGACCGCGGCCTACTGCTACTGGCTCAGCTGCGAGGCCGGCGTCGTCGTCGTGCCCCGGGGAGACTCCGGGTTCACCGTGCACGACGGCCCGTGGACGCACGAGGTCGACGTGGGGTTCGACCTCTACCTGTCGGCCATCTGCCGCTCGGGCGCCTTCGTGGTGGTCAGCGACAGGGGTCGGCCCGCGCGCGCGCACCTCGTGAGCACAAACTCGGGCGGCGCGGCGGAGACCCGCGGCTGCTTCGTGCCGGGCACGGACCTGCTGCACGAGGACGCCAGGTTCACCAACGTGATGACGGGGCGGAGCTTTGAGCTGCCGGGCTGGAGCATGTGCGGCAACGAGCGCTGGCTCGCGATGACGCACGAGGGCCGCGTGCGCGTTCACTGCGCGGTGACGGGCGCGCTGGCGCACACGCTGGCCGCGCCCCCGCCCGGCTCGCGCGTGGCCGATGAGTGGTGCTTCCACGGCCGCATCTACGACGACTGCATGGTGCTCAACGGCAGCATAAGCGGGGATTACTGGACCGCGCCGTTCGACGGCGGCCCGTGGGCGGCGTGGGCGCGGAGCAGCTTCCGGGGCTTCAACCGCGCGCAGCTGGGCGCCAGGCCGGACACGTACGTGCTGTGCGACATCATGGAAGACCGCCAGTCGGAGCAGCTGCTGGTGCTGCGCGGCGGGAGGGCGCTGCGGCTGCCGAGCGGGACGAAGAGCCGCGCTGTGCACGAGGGCAGGCTGCTGTTCCACTGCCACACCGGCCTGTACGAGCTGAAGCTCTAGGCGCCCGGTGCGCCGGGGCCGTGTACATTGTTGATTTCCAAGCGGTTACACGTGCAGCAGCTCGCGCACGAGCGCCTGCCGGGTGCGCAGGCCGTGGCACGCCAGCCAGTGCGTCGCCACGTCGTAGCGGTCGTAGCCCGCGACCGGCTTGGCGCCCTCGCAGGACACGCGCGCCGCGTACTCGGCCGCCAGGTCGCCGTGCGTGCGCAGCACGTTCCTGGCCTGCTTGGCCACGTCCTTGGCGACCAGCAGCAGGCACGCCGCGGCCTGCTCCTTGGTGCCCCCGTGCCGCGCCCAGCACGGCCCGTTGGACGCCACGCCGCCGTAGACCTGGGCGTCGCGCGGGCGCGAGAAGAAGTCGTACAGCACGCTGCACCAGTCGGGGTAGTCGTCCACGCCGCTCTCGAGGCAGAGGCGCAGCACCAGCGTCGCGCCGTGGCCCCGCAGCCGCAGCACGCCCCAGCCCTTTGTCGTCTCCTGGCGCAGCTCGCCCGCGAACCCGGCGTGGCGCACGCGCATCGCCGTGTGTGCGCGTTATAAAGGGCCGGGCGCGGGGATCAATGGACTTTCTGCCGCGCGAGATCCAGGCGCTGGTGATGGGCATGCTGCCGCCGCACGACGTGCTGCTGGTGGCGTCGCTGTCGCGCGAGCAGCTGCGCCTGTTCATGGCGCCCGACTTTGACGGCGTGTGGGCGTCCGCGTTCGCGCGCCTGGCGCGGCAGCCGGGCGAGGCGTTCCCCGACGTGGCGCTGATGCTCCGCGTGCGCGCCGCGTCGGCGACCTTCTGGACGCGGCGCGCGCTGGTGCGGCCGCCGGCCGGCGACCGCGTGCGGCGGGACTTCCTGGCGAGCATGCCCGTGGACCTCGGGCCGGCGGTGATCGACCTGCACACGTGCGCCAGCGACGTCGCGGTGTACGAGGACGCCGACGACCAGACCGTGGCCATCGTGCGCGAGGGCGGCGTCACGCGGAGGCTGGACTTTGGCATGGGCGTCAGCGTCGACGAGCTCACGCACTCGGGCACGTGGGCCGCGGCGTTTCTGTACGAGAACGGCATGCCGGCGCGCCGCCGCCTGGTCAACCTGCGCACGCGCGAGCAGCGCGAGCAGCCGGGCGTGCTCATCAGGGGCACGGACCTCTTCTACCGCGACTCCACGTGCACCAACGTCGCCACGGGCACGTCGTTCGCCATCGCGCATCCGTGGACGTACATGGCCGGCAACGGCGCGAAGCTCGTGCTGGCCAACGCGCGCGGCCTGCGCGTCGTCGACGCCGCCACGGGCGCGCTCCTGCACACCCCGGCGCCCGTCCCGGCGCACATCGTCGACGTGGAAGACACGCTGTCCGTCGACCGCGTCTTCGACGACTCGCTCGTGCTCTGGCACGTCGGCGAGTGGACGACGTTCTACCGCGTGCCCTTCGACGGCGGCCCGTGGGCCGAGGTCCCGCACGCGGGGTACCTGACGTTTGAGTGTGGAGCGCGCGCCGCGTCGATCCTCTGCCTGGAGAACAACTACTGGGGCGTGCTGCACGAGGGCGGCAGGCCGGTGGCCCGCGTGCCGAACCCGCCCGGACTCGACGGCTACCAGTCGCACGCCATGTGGTTCAACCACGGCGGCAGGCTGTACGAGTTTGCGTTCTGAGCCCGGCGCACACTCCGTGCCGACCGCGGCGTTCCTCGACGGGCTCGCGTTCCTCGCGCACGCGGCCCTGGCGGCCGCGTGCGTGTAATCACACAGCGCGCGCCCTCAATGCTGAACCGCGACGTGTTCGCGGTCATCGCGCAGTACGCGGGGCTGAGCATGCGGCAGGTGGCCGAGCTCGGCGACCAGGTGGTGGGCCAGCCGGGCTCGGCGGGCGGCATGCACCGCGGCGAGTTCGACTCGAGCTGGCGCCTGATGCTGCGGCGGCGCATCCAGCCCGACGGCGCCACCGACGTGGCCGAGGCCGCGCGCGTCTGGCTGGAGACGCGCGACTTCTTCGCGGCGCGCCTCGCGCAGCGGCCCGGCATCGACTCGGTGCGCGACCTGCTCGCCGCGCTGGCGCCCGGGGTGACGATGGCCACGAGCATGGACGTCGCCGAGGACGGCGCGGTGGTGTACGTGACGCCGCGCGGCCGCGTCATGCTGCGGCGGCGCGGCGAGGCGGCCGCGGTGCTGGCGCCCGGGCCGTTCTACCCCGAGGTGTCCATCCTGGGCTCGGGCCGCATCGCGGTGCTCAACTTTGCGCAGAGCCGGCAGGCCGTGCTGCTCGACCTGGAGAAGGGCGTGAACATGGGCACCGAGGACGACGTGCGCCTCGTGCCCGCGGGCGGCGACTGGGCCGAGCGCGTGCCGTACATTGACGACCGCGCGTGGAACTTTGTCAACCTGCCGCGCCAGTTCGACCAGACCTGGGAGCAGCTCTCCACGGGCCGCGCGGCGCTCTTCTGCGACGACGCCGTCGCCGACGCCGCGCGCGTCGTGGCCCTGCACAAGCCCGGCAGGCTCTCCGTGTACGCCGCGGACGACGGCAGGCTGCTGCGCGAGATCCCCGGGCGGCTGCTCGCCGTCGAGCTCGTCGCGCTGCAGGGCGACACGCTGTACGCGGTGACCGACGACTACGCGCTCGTCGCCGTCGACGTCGGCGGCGACGGCGCGCCGGCGCGGCTGCTCTCCGCCGCGGACATGGACGCCTACGAGGCCGTCCACGTCGTCTCCGGCGACACCTTTGTGCTCTACGGCCCCGAGCTCGCGGTGATCCGCGGCGGCAGGCGCACGCACCGCGTGGCCGCCGGCGTCGTGCTCAAGGTCGCCTCCGCGGGCCGGCGCGTCTTCGCCCTCGTGCACGACGAGCCCGGCGAGGGGCGCGCGATGATGCTCGAGTTCGACGTGTAAACCGGCTTTTGCACCCCGCCGCCACGATGTAAGCGCGCGCGCGCCGCCCTCAACGATGGCCGAGCGCCTGCCCGCGGACGTGTGGACGCAGATCCTCGCCACCGCGGGCGAGGAGATCTTCGCGCTGAGCGTGAGCAGCGCGGAGATGCGCCGCCTGCTGCACAGGGACGCGTTCGACGCGACGTGGATCCAGGTGCTCAAGCGGCACGCGCGGCGCATCATCAGCAAGAACGGGTCCGTCGGCCGCGGCGCGGCCCGCGTGGACATCCGCGGCACGGTGGACTTCACCATGCTGCTCAGGCTGCGCGAGCGGACGCGCGGCTTCTTCCTCGCTCGCGCGGACCGCGTCCCCGACCCGGTGTTCGACTGGCTGAACGAGCGCGCGCCGCGCGCCGTCGCCGAGGACGTGCTCAAGATGGCCGTGGCGCGCGACGGCACCCTCGCCTACCTGGTGCGGGGCGCGCTCATCGTGAAGCGCGGGCTCGCCGTCGTGGGCACGGTGCCCGTCGACATGCAGTATTACGACAACCGGCTGAGCGGCGTGGACGCGATGGGCGATCGCTTCCTGCTGCGCCTCCACCCGTTGAAGACGATCATCGTGAGCGCCGCGGACGCGAGCGTGCTGGCCGTGGTGGAGAGAGACTACACGCACGAGGGCGGCAACTGGGTGCGGTTCACGACCAGCCGCTGGCACGCCAGCTACGAGGGACTGCCGCTGCTGAACCTGAGCACCGGCGCCGAGATCAACACGGGCGACGCGCGGCTGATGCGGGAATCGGACTACCTGCTCGCGAGCGCGGACGACGCCGGCCTGGTCACGGTTGACGTGTACGACCGCACCACGACTCTGCAGCAGCGCGACGCGGACACTGGCGCGGTGCTGCAGTCGATGCCGCTGCGGCAGATGCTCGTCGATGATCACGGATTCCTGGTCCGGGACGCCTACCTGCTCGGCCTCCTGCTGCACAAGCGCACCGTGTACCTGCAGTACCGGATGGGGTCCAGCGAAGACAAGCCCATGTACGCGCTGAACCTGGACACGAACGTCATCGCGCCGCCCGTGCACCAGTGGGGCTCGGTGAACGTCATGCTGGACGACCGCACGCGCGTCAACTTCAACCCGGACATACAGGTGTACACCGACGGCGTGCTGTCGCACATCTACCTCTGCAGCGGCAGCTGCGGCGTCATCCGGGTGCAGGGCCCCGGGCGCCGCATGTGGTTCCTCGAGGCGCAGAACAGCTACAGCCCGGAGAACGGCGGCACGCTGTACGTAGTTGACTTGTAAGCACACCCCCGCCGCCATCAATGGCCGGCCTGCCGGCGGACGTGTGGGCGCACGTCCTCGAGGGGGCGGGGCCGGGCATCTTCGCGCTGAGCGTGAGCAGCCAGCAGATGCGCCGCCTGCTGCACAGGGACATGTTCGACGCGACGTGGATCCAGGTCATCCGGCGCGTGAGCAGGCGCAACTTTGCGCCGCGCGGCATCCTGATCGCCCGCGCCGACACGCTGGACATCGGCACCCGGTACGCGCTCCGCGAGGAGCTGCGCGGCTTCTTCGCCGCGCGGGCGCACCGCGTGCCGGACCCGGTGTGGCAGTGGCTGGACGCGAACGCGCCCCGCGCCGTGGCGCGCGACATTCTCGGGTTCGCGGTCGCGCGCGACGGCACGCTGGCCGTGCTGACCGAGCAGCGGCTCGAGCTGCGGCGCGGCGGCGCCGTCGTCGGCGCGCTGCCCAACAGCGGCACGCTGCGGTTCCTGCAGGCCGCCGGCTCGCGGTTCCTGGTGAGCACGGCCGCGAGGCAGACGTACGTGCTGAGCGCCGCGGACGCGAGCGTGCTCGCGTCCGCGGACGCGGCGTACCTGGCCGTCGGCGGCGACTGGGTGCGGGTGGTCGCGGACGGGGCGCCGGACCCGGACGGGGCGCCGCTGCTCAACCTGGAGACGGGCGCGGCGCTGACCGCGGCGCAGGCGGGCGCGGCCAAGTTCACGGCCAGCGCCGACGACGCGGTCCTGCTGATCGCGGACAAGTGGGAGTCGGCCACGCTCCGCGAGCACGACGCGCAGACCGGCCTGCTCGCGCATCACTGGGCGAACCCGTTCCCGTCGCTGCGACGCACGTTTGTGCGCGGGCGCATCGCGTACAACCTGGCCAGAACGGACCGGGGCTCCCTCTACACGCTGCAGTCGGTGGACCTGGACCGGTTCGTGCCCGCGGGCACCATGGCGCTGAACCAGAGCGCGGTCTTCTTCGCCGACGACCGCACCGTGGTCAACTACAACCAGCAGCTCGAGGTGTACACGGACGGCGTGAAGTCGCACGTGGACCTCGGCCATGACGTGTACAAGGTGCACGCGCACGGCCGCCGGCTGTGGTACACCCGCTCGCACGCAGAGGGGAGCGACAGCGCGGGGGTAACGCTGCCGCAGGTGGATCTGCTGCAGGTGGATCTGTAGCCGGCGAGGGATGTAACCGCACTCCCGCCGCCCTCAATGGCCGGCCTGCCCGACGACGTGTGGACGCGCGTGCTCGCCGCCGCCGCCGGCGGCGACCTGTTCGCGCTCGCCGTCAGCAGCCAGGGCATGCGCGCCGTGCTGAACAGGGACAAGTTCGACTCTTCGTGGATCCAGCTTCTGAAGCGCACCTCGCGCCGCAGGCTCACCGGAGGCCGCGCGCACAACACGGCGGTGGACCTCGGCGAGCTGCTCAAGCTGCGCGAGGAGACGCGCGGCTTCTTCGCCGCGCGCGCGGGCCGCGCCGACCGCGTGTGGGAGTGGTTCGACGCGCACGCGCCCAGGCTCGTCGCCGAGGGCGCGGGCAACCTGGCCGTGGCCGGCGACGGCACGCTCGCCTACCTGCTGGCGAGCGAGCTCGTCATCCGCCGGCGAGACGCCACCGAGGTAGGCAGGGTCGCGCTCCCGGCAGCAAAGTCGACTGCGGTGGGCGCGGCGGGCGCGCTCTTCCTGCTGCAGGTGGGGCCCGCGAGGACGATGCTCATCCGCGCCGCCGACGCCGTCGCCGTGAGCACCGTCGACGAAGAGTACATGGCGCTGGGCGGCAACTGGGTCCGCGTGCGCCGCGCCGACCAGCCGGCCAGCCGCATCCTCGACCTGCCGCTGCTCAACCTGAGCACGCGCGCGACGCTCACCGCGGCCGACGCCGGCGCCAACGACTTCTACGCCGCCGCGTCCCTGAGCGCGCTGGTCACCGCGGCCGTGTTCACCGAGCTGGCCACCGTGCACGACGTGAACACCGGCGCGCGGCTGCGCACCGTGGTGCTGCCCGAGGTGCCCCCGGTGCTGAGCGTGCACGGCAGCACGGTGTACGTGCAGCGGCCCCACGACGGCGCGCTGTACGCGCTGTACGCGCTGAACCTGGGCACGGGCGAGTCCCCGGCGCCGCTGCTTCAGTTCAACAGCAACAACGTCTTTGTTGACGAGCGCACCACCGTGAACTACGCCCCGCTGCTGCAGGTGTACGCCGACGGCCGCATGACGCACGCGGTGATCAACACCGCCGTGAGCAGGGCGCGCGTGCACGGGCGGCACCTGTGGTACCTGGCGCAGGACCAGGGCGCCCCGTCGAGGCTGTACGAGGTAGACCTGTAACCGGCCTTTGCCTCGCCTGAACGAGGAGGTAAGCGCGCGCGCGCCGCCCTCAACGATGGCCGAGCGCGCCCCCGCGGACGTGTGGGCGCAGATCCTCGCCGCCGCGGGCGAGGAGGAGATCTTCGCGCTGAGCGTGAGCAGCCAGCAGATGCGCCGCCTGCTGCACAGGGAAGCGCTGGACGCGGCGTGGATCCAGGTCATCAGGCGCGCGGCCCGCCGCGGCATGCAGGGCACGGAGCACATCTCCGCCCGCATCAATCTCGACAAGGCGATGCCGCTGGAGGCCCTCGCGGAGCTGCGCACCGGCCTGGCCGCCTTCTTCCGCGCGCGGGCGTACAGGCCGGACCCCGTGTGGCGGTGGTTCGACGCGCACGCGCCGCAAATCGTCGCGCGCGACGTGCTGGACAGCGACTTTGACCGGCGCACGGGCGCGCTAGTCTACCTGGCCGGCGGCGAGGTCGTCGTGCGGCAGCTCGACGGCGCCAGGGTGAGCGCGGCCACCGACTTCACCATCGTCGCCTTTGCGAATCGCGGCGCCGTCGTGCGGCTGCAGCGCAAGTACGCGGACAATACTGTCGTCCACCTGGACGCGCGCACGCTGCAGCCAGTGGACGTCGCCGAGGAGCCGAAGCGCGTCGGCGACAGCGACTGGAGCTTCGCCGCCGACGCGGCGCACAGGACGGATTACGTGTACACCAACGTGCGCACGGGCGCCACGTTCCGCGGCAGCAGGCTCGACGTCGAGGCGAGCCGGGACGCGCTCGTCGTGTTCGACCAAGACGCCGACGCCGCCGTCGCGTACGTGTGCGACGTGAACACGGGCGCGCGGCTCCGCCCGCTGCGCATGCCGGAAGACCACTGGCCGTGCGAGATCAGCGGGCGCACCTTGTACACCATCGACACCGAGTCGATCGACTCCGTCGACATGGACACGGGCGCCGTCACGCACATGGGGCCTCGGTTCGGCCAGGATCAGCCCTACATCGTCGACGGCGGCACGTGGGTGGACTTCTTCATGGACATGGTCGTGGTGTCCCGCGGCGTGGCGACGTACGTGAGCAGCGGCAACATCGTGAGCAGCGTGGACGGCGTGGGGCGGCGCATCATCATCTGCGTGAAGCGCGAGTTCCTCAAGTCGGGAACGCTGATGCAGCTGGACATTTAACCACACACCCGCCCCCCTCAATACGCAATGGTCGAGCGCACCCCGGGCGACCTGTGGGCGCAGATCCTCGCGGCGATGGACGCGCGGGACGCGCTGGCGCTGAGCGCGAGCAGCCCGCGGTTCAACGCGATGCTGCACCGCAGGGAGCTGGACGCGACCTGGGTGCAGCTGCTCAGGCGCATGGCGACGGGCTCGACGGGCAGGGAGCCCGAGCCGGCGCTGGGCGCCGCGGCGGAGGGCGCGCTGCGCCTGGACAGGCTGCTGGCGATGCGCGCCGAGCTCGCGGGCTTCTTCGCCAAGCGCGCGGGCCGCGTCGACGGCGCCTGGCTCTGGCTCGACAAGGCGGCGCCGCGCCTCGTCGCGCCCGTGGTGCACGACTTTGACGTCGACGCGCGCACCGGCACGCTGGTCTTCATCGCCGGCGGCGAGCTCGTGGTGCGGCGCGAGGCGCCGCGCGCCGACGGCGCGAGGGTGGTCGACGAGGAGCGCATGCTCGTCACGAACAACCAGCGGCGCGTGAACCTGGTCCGCGGCGGCGCGGCGGTGCTGCTGCGCTGGGAGGTGGGCGCCGTGCCCACCGCGCTCGTCGAGCTGGCCACGATGACGGTGACCCCGGGCGCGAGCGAGGTGGAGCTGGACGTCGGCGGCGACTGGACCGAGCGCTACATCCCGGAGGCGGACGCGGCCATCATCCGCAACACGCGCACGGGCGCCGAGTTCCAGGCCGGCCACCTGGAGGTGTTCGCCGACGCGAGCACGCTGGTGACGTACGACCCGGCCGAGGACGTGCTGTTCGACTGCAACGTGGACACGGGCGACCGCACGCACCTGCTGCTGATGCCCGAGGGCTACCGCTGGCCCGTGAAGCTCAGCGGGCGCACGCTGTACCTGGCAGGCACGGCCATGGTCGGCGCGCTCGACCTGGACACGCGCGCCGTCGCCGAGAAGGGGCCGCTGTTCACCGAGGACACGCCGTACATCGTCGACGACGACACGTACGTGGGCTACTACCCCAACATGTACATTGTGCAGAAGGGCCGCGTGACGCACGCGTTGACTAGCATGCACGTGGACAAGCTGGGCGCGCACGGCCGCAAGGTGTACTTTTGCGTCAAGCAGGAGGCGGGCAGGCCGGGGGCGCTGTACGAGCTGGAGCTCCCGCAACCGGCATCTGCCTCACCGGAACGAATGTAACAACGCCGCCGCCCCCCTCAACGATGGCCGAGCGCCTGCCCGCGGACGTGTGGGCGCAGATCCTCGCCGCCGCGGGCGAGGAGATCTTCGCGCTGAGCGTGAGCAGCCAGCAGATGCGCCGCGTGCTGCACAGGGACGCGCTGGACGCGGCGTGGATCCAGGTCATCAGGCGCGTGAGCGAGCGCTCCGTGGCGCGGGCCGACGTGGCGGTGGACCTGGCGGCGGGCGTGGCGGTGGACCTGGGCGCGCGCTTCGCGCTGCGCGAGAAGCTGCGCGGCTTCTTCGCCGCGCGCGCGGGCCGCGCCGACCGCGTGTGGGAGTGGTTCGACGCGAACGCGCCGCGCGTGGCGGCGCGCGGCGTGCGCAACGTCGCGGTCGCGCGCGACGGCACGCTGGCCGTGCTGACCAAGCAGCGGCTCGAGCTGCGGCGGGGCGGCGCCGTCGTCGGCACGCTGCCCAACGACTACCGCGAGGGGACCGCCAGCGGTCTGTACGACGTGCAGGCGGCGGGCTCGCGGTTCCTGGTGACTATGCCGCACCAGAGCATGCTCATGGTGAGCTCCGCCGACGCGAGCGTCATCGAGAACGTCCCTGCTGTGTACTTCCCCATCGGCGGCGACTGGGTGCGCGTGCGCACGCGCAGCACGCAGGGCCACGACGAGCTGCCGCTGCTCAACCTGGAGACCGGGGCTACGGTAACCGCGGCGGACGCGGGGCTTGCCTCCTTCCTGGCCGTCGCGGACGACGAGACCCTGGTGCTTACCGAGTTCGACGCCCCTGGCACGCTGCGCGAGCACGACGTGCGCACTGGCGCGTTCAGGGGCGCCATGGCGACCCCGTTCAGCGAGCTGGTGCAGACCTTTGTGCGCGGGCGCGTGCTCTACAACATGAAGCACTCGCCAGACCGCCAGATCAGGCTGCAGGCCGTGAACCTGGACACGGGCGTCGTGCAGCCCGAGCTCGCGGTCTGGCAGCGCACTGCCCGCTTCTCCGACGACCGCACGCTCGTGAACTTTGGGAGGGACATTGACGTGTACACGGACGGCGCGCTGTCGCACGTGTGCATCGCCGAATACCACGTTAACAACCTGGTCTACGCGCACGGCCGGCGGCTCTGGTACTTGCTCGACCCAGAAGGCACCTACTGGGCTTCGTGGACCGGAGTGCTGTACGAGGTAGACCTGGGGCAACCGGCATTTGCCTCACCGGAACGAATGTAACAACGCCGCCGCCCCCCTCAACGATGGCCGAGCGCCTGCCCGCGGACGTGTGGGCGCAGATCCTCGCCGCCGCGGGCGAGGAGATCTTCGCGCTGAGCGTGAGCAGCCAGCAGATGCGCCGCGTGCTGCACAGGGACGCGCTGGACGCGGCGTGGATCCAGGTCATCAGGCGCGTGAGCGAGCGCCCGGTGGCGCGCGCCGACCGCACGGTCGACGTGGCGGCGGACCTGGGCGCGCGCTTCGCGCTGCGCGAGAAGCTGCGCGGCTTCTTCGCCGCCAGGGCCGGGCGCCCCCGCGACCGCGTGCTGGAGTGGCTGGACGCCCACGCGCCGCGCGTGGTCGCGCGCGGCGTGCACGGCGTCGCGGTCGCGCGCGACGGCACGCTGGCCGTGCTGACCGCGCAAAGTCTCGAGCTGCGGCGGGGCGGCGCCGTCGTCGGCGCGCTGCCCAACGACGGGCTTCGCGGCGTGCAGGCGGCGGGCTCGCGGTTCCTGGTGACCCGGGCGCACCAGAGCGTGCTCGTGGTGAGCGCCGCCGACGCGAGCGTGCTCGAGCGCGTCACCGGAATCTACTACCCCATCGGCGGCGACTGGGTGCGCGTGCGCACGCGCAGCACGCAGTTGTTCTCGCAGACGCCGCTGCGCAACCTGGAGACGGGGGCGGCGCTGACCGCGGCGCAGGCCGGCGCGGCGAGCGTCCTCGCCTTTGCCGACGACGCCACCCTGGTGACGTGCCCCTTCTGGGAGACGGGCACGCTCTTCGTGCACGACGGGCGCACGGGCGCCTTCGCGAGCCTCCTGGCCAACCAGGTTCACGTAGTCACCAACCCCATTGTGCGCGGGCGCGTCGTCTACGGCGCCAAGAAGGCGGACGACGACGAGTACGTGCTGCAGGCGCTGGACATGGACACGGGCGCGCCGCGGCCCGAGATGCGCCTGTCGCACAACAGCACCTTTTTCGCGGACGACCGCACGCTCGTGAACCACGACCGGGACCTGGACGTGTACACGGACGGCGCGCTGTCGCACACGCTGCGCATGGGCCTGATAGTGCCCAGCCTGAAGCTGAGGCAGGTGAAGGCGCACGGCCGCCGGCTGTGGTTCGTGCTCGGCCCGGAAGACACCTTCTGGGCAGCCCAGAACGGAGTGCTGTACGAGGTGGACCTGCAGCAACCGGCCTTTGCCTCCCCGGAACGAAGGTAACCGCACATACGCACCCATGGCGGAGCTCGTGCCCGCGGACGTGTGGCCGCGCATCATCGGGTACGCGCCGGAGATGCTGTACGGCGTGAGCGTGCTGAGCGCGCAGATGGCCAGGATTCTGCGCGACCGGAGGTTCGACGCGACGTGGGAGCAGGCGCTGCGGCGCGCGGCGCGCGACGTGGAGGGAGCAGGCGCTGCGGCGCGCGACGTGGAGGAAGCAGGCGCCGCGCCGCGCGGCGCCGCGGAGCACGCCGTGCAGGACCTGGCCCTGCTGGAGGACCTGCGCGAGGCGACGCGCGGCTTCTTCGCCTCGCGCGCGGCGCACCGCCGGCCCGACGACGTGCGGCACTGGCTCGAGGAGCACGCGCCGCGCCTCGTGAACACCAACGTGTGGGGGCTCGCCGTGGCCGGCGACGGCACGGTGGCCTACATCGCGGACTCCACGCTCCACGTTCGGCGCGGCGACGCGTACCTGGGCAGCCTTCGGGTGTTCTGCTCGAGGCCCGCGCCGACGCAGTGGGGGCGCCTCACCTTTGCGATGGGCTCGGAGCGCATCTGCGTCAGGCTGGGCGCCTCCACGGCGGTCATCGACACGGCGACGGTGAAGCAGCTGTACGTGACGGAAAGCAGCACAGTGATGGGCATCGGCGGCGACTGGGTCCTGGAGGAAACACATGACCCAGTCGATGCCGCGTCCGAGCTCCTCAACATGCGCACGGGGGTCCGCAAGCAGGTGTCGTCGTGGCTCTCGGCGGCCAACGAGCACACACTCATCACCGAAGACATTGAGCACCTGGTTGACGCCGACGGGGTGCAACAGACCATCGTGAACGAGTGGGACGCGCGCACGGGCGAGTTCCGCCGCGCGATCCGCCTCGAGCCGGCGAGAAGTTTCAGTCTGCACGGCCGGACGCTGTATGTCCGTCTCTTGGACAAGGACAAGACCCTCGTCAGCTACGACCTGGACACGAGCGCGACGACGCGCCTCGTGAACTGCGCCGAGCACCTAAATTTCCTCGTCGTCGACGAGGAGACGCTCATTCTGGGCTCATACTCGTTCTTCACGGTGTACCAGAAGGGCGCGCCCACGCACGTGATTGATCGCGTTCGCGGCGCACCGAACGCCGGCTACCTCAACTTCCAGGTTGGCAGCGCGGGGCGCCGGATCTTCATGGTGCATGGGTGGGTGCGGGGGGCGCCGCTGTACGAGTTTACGCTCTAGAGAAGTTGAAACAGCACGCAGGCGGCGCCCCCGGTCGCGTTGGCGGTGTACCGCGCGTCGGTGGGCGACGCGTAGGCCACGACGATGTCGCGGAAGAACTTGCGCTCCACCGCCGGCTCGCCCTCGGCGCGGCGCACCTTGCACACGGACTCGTGCTGGCCGGACACGAGCACCGGGTTGAGGAGCACCTTGTCGTCAAAGAGGACGACGGCGCGCGGCACGCCGACCTCTACGGCGGCGATGGCGGGCGCGGCGCCCTGCTCGCGCAGCATGAAGGCCACGAGGGCGTCCAGGCGCTTGAAGTGGTCCTCGCTGAGCGCGTGAGCGCGCGGTGGGGCCGGCGACGCACCGAGCCGCCTTGGTGCGCGGCGCGCAGTAGCGCAGGCGCGGCTGGGCCCTGGCGAAGCGCGCGGCGTCCGAGGAGTCGGCGACGGCGAAGAAGCGGTCCGGCAGCGCGCAGTCCCAGTCCACGTAGAGCGCCGGCATGTAGGTGAGCGCCAGGCCCGAGGCGCGCGAGAAGGAGGCGCCCCGGGCGACGCGGTCGGCCTCGCGGACGGTGGCCGTGGCGAGCCAGAGGGCGACCACGGCGAGGCAGACGCAGAGCTCGCGCGGGATCATTGTTACAACTGCAGGAGCTCTTCCTCGCGCCGCTGGAGCAGCCGCAGCTCGAAGAACTTTGTGACGTAGAGAGAAACCCGCCGGCCCTGCGCGTCGCGCGGCGACGGCGCCTGGTCGCGCAGCTCGGGCAGCGCGGCGACGGCCGCCTGCGCGCGGGCCTCCAGCGCCGCGAGCCGCCCCGCCTCCTGCTTCAGCCTCGCCACCTGCGCGCGCGTAAGGAGCCGGGTCGGCGGGGCCACTCACCGCGGCCTGCGCGCGCGCGATATCGGCGTCGAGCCTGGCGTCCTCGGCCTCGAGCCGCCTCTGCAGCCTGAGCAGGATGGAGGCCGGCAGCGGCGCGGCGTCGGCGGACTTGGCGGCGTGCGTGCGCGCGGCCGGCGGCGGCGCTGACGCGGCGGGCAGGAGGGTCGACGCGCTGGACGCGTCCATCAAGCAGAAGACGAAGCGGCGCCGGACGATTGAGCGCGAGGAGGCGCTGCTGGAATGCTTGTGTAATATGAAGCGCGGCGAGCTTGAGACACTCGCGGAGCAGGTCCCCGAGCTGGCCGGGCGCGCGACGCCGCTGGCGAGGCTGGAGAGCCTGGCGGAGCTCGCGGAGACGCGGCCGCCGGCGCGCGAGGTGTTGTGGGAGGCACGCTTGCGCGGCGAGCAGGGGCTGACGCGCGCAGGTGGGCGTGGTGCGGCGGAGGCTGGCGGACCGGGAGCAGAGTGTGTCCCCGAGAGCGCTGTTGGAGGCCGCACACTTTTGTAAGCAGACATGAGTGCCGAGCTCAAGCGCATCAAAATGGAACGCGACGTGCGCCTGGGCGACCTGTACAAGAGCACGCCGGCGCACGCCGTGGCCGTGCCCGAGGCGCAGATCATGTACAGCTACCACTCGGCGGCGGCCAACTACTTTTACAACATGGTCGGCGGCGCGCCCATCGTGCACGGCAAGATGCGCCGCATGACGGCCTCCGCGCAGGACGGCATGGCGGCGGCCAAGCGCGCGCCCGCGTGCGCCGCCGCCCCCGAGGACGACGACGACGACGACGTGTACAACGGCAAGGCGTACCACATGGAGAACATGGCCTCCGAGGAGGCGCAGGCCGGCTCCGAGGAGGCACAGGCCGGCTCCGAGGACGACGCCCCGGCTCCCGAGGAGGAGGAGGAGGCGCCCAAGCCCAAGACGACGATCACGGTCAAGGCGAAGAAGCCCGACGCCAAGGCGGCGTCGGCGGCGGCGGCGGCGCGGCCCGAGTCGCCGGTGGGGCCGAACAGGCAGAAGCGCATGTCGGCGCTGCGGGCGCTGCGCGAGCAGATTGACCGCATGGTGACGCTGTACCGCGACCCGGAGACGCCCTCGGTGGTGCTCACGCGTGCGTCGCACCCTCCTTGCCGCGCTGACGCAGGCAGGCACCGAGGTGGCCGCGGTGCTGGACCGGCAGCGCGCCAACCTGAACCAGGCGCGCGCGTCCAAGATGCGCGGCATGGCCGTCTTCAAGACGCGCGAGTTCACGCTGCCCGCGGACGGGCTGTGCATGCTGCTGCCGCTGGACAGCGAGCTGCCGCTGCTCAAGGGCCGCAAGGAGGACGCGCGCGACTGCGCGCTGCGCTGCAAGGCCTGCAACGAGAAGCTCACGACCTTTGTCCGCACGCTCGTGTGCGCGCAGAGCCTGTTCTGCCCGCCGTGCGCCGCGGTGCTGATCGACAACCTGGGCCACGAGGTCTTCTTCGACTGCCTGGGGGCCATGTGCCACCACGTGAGCGGCCAGCTCGTCGCCAAGGGCTTTTCGTGCAAGCACTACGCGCTCGACGAGCCGACGCTGAAGATGAAGGCCGCCGCGCTGGCGTTATTCATGTCGTAACCCGCTTCCGCTCCTCCGCCTCCCACGCGCGCTGCCGCTCCTTGTCGCGCACCGTGGCCAGCGCCCAGGCCACCTCCGGGTACAGGTCCACCAGCACCGCCGCCTGCCGCGTGCCCCGCGGCGTCCCCGCCTCCAGCCGCGTCGTCGGGCTGCTCAGGCTCGGCAGCATGCCTGTGTGCGGCCGGGGTGAAAGGCCGGTACGCGCGCACAATGCTCTCGAGCGCGGCGCCCCGGTACTTTTACACGGCGGTGTGCACGGGCTGCGCGCGCGTGACGCAGCCCGAGACGGCGACGCTGCCGCCAGCGTACGGCAGCGAGCTCGAGGCGCCGTGCGCCGGCTGCGGCTGCAAGCAGGTGGTCAGGGACGGCGTGGGCCCCACTCCGGCGCGGGGGTGGTCGGCTCACCCGTTCCGCTTCGGGGGCGAGCCGGCTCACCCGTTCCGCTTCGGGGGCGAGCCGCACGGCGCGCCCAGGACGGCGTACGCCGACGCGTGCCAGGCGTACCACGCCGCCCGCGACCTCGTGCGCGCGCTGCAGGAGGACATCCAGCGGCCGGCGGTCGAGGCGGAGGACTCGCGCATGCACCGCGCCGCCCTCGCCCGCGCCGAGGCCGAGCTCCGCTGCTGCCTCAAGGCGCTCGTGGCGGCAGGCGGGAGTTGAGTAAGAAGCCGTTATCCACTTCTCGCATGTCGTTTCCGTGCAAGGTGACGTGCCCGCAGTGCGGCGCGTCGCGCGTCGTCGCGCTCGCGCGCCGGTACGCGCTCGGCTCGAGGCTGCGCACGCCGTGCAGGTGCGGCGGCCCCACCGCCGTCGTCGTCATGAACTTTGAGTGGGCGCACCCGCCGGCGCGGAGGGTGGACTGAGGCACGCGGCGGGTGGCGGTGGGCGCGCGGATGTGATTTTGCAGTCCGCGGCTGCCGCCGTAAGCACCCGTCGCCAAAAAGTGCCCATGTGACGGCCGAAAATCCCGTCTCTTTTTTCCCATAGGGTTGCAGTACACACGCGCGTGTCGCCGGTGGGCTCTCTAAAGTCGCGAAAGCGCAGCCAGCGCTCCGCGCTCCGACGCTGGCGTAACAGGCCGATTCCGTAAGCAACTACACGCCGCCGGCCGATAACTCCCGGGAACCGGCTCCCGCGGCGCCGCCACCGGCCTTTGGCGCCACGTGGCCGAGCGGCTCCTTGCGCGGTAAACAGGCCGGCTTCCGTTTCCTGTCGGCGCCGTTGCCGTGAAATTTCCGAAACTCGTCAGATTCTCGCTGTGAAAACGCGTG